>Ga0307512_10001273_pt1 | contig 36238 bp, 24 predicted proteins | sample 14_EM_MG_FD_200267 | JGI IMG/M metagenome (GOLD analysis project Ga0307512, IMG submission 200267) | Populus trichocarpa ectomycorrhiza microbial communities from riparian zone in the Pacific Northwest, United States - 14_EM | ecosystem: Host-associated > Plants > Roots > Unclassified | place... | reverse complement strand
CGTTGGTGGGAGGAGGAGGGGACGGAGGAGAGCATTAATTAGGTTTGGCTTGTGGTTTGTCGTCAATCTGTTTTAGGTCGATTTGGATTGTCTTTTCCTCATGCTCATCTAGCTTTCATATTGGTCTGGCTTCTTAACTGGTAGGATACGGAATCTCCTTAAATCTCATAACCATGCCATTCCTTCATCTGTTGCTTGGCTTTCTTGATGGATGGATATAGGAGTTTTTATATTGATTGTCATGGACGCCTTTGCTCTCGTGCCTAGACTTTTTCGCTTCGCTCGGCGAAAGTTTACACAAATCGTAGGGGATGGCAGGCGAGATCAGAACGCTCTCTCTATCCTTGGGCACATTTGTTTTCATTATTTATCAGTTTTGTGGCGGAGAACTGTAATAAACACTCTTTCGCAATATATTATCAGCTTGCGTTTGAACATTTGCCGTTTAGGAGCCAATAGCACGAAGTGACCGCCACATACCGGACCGTAGTTTATTCGGGTCCTACTCTGTTATTCCCGCCCAGATGTCTGGTGTCTCTAGCGGCAAAACAACATCGAATCTGATTAGTGCGGTCATACGTCAGATGTTAAGCGATCCACTCGTGGGATCAGTTTGATTGGCGGCTCGACTGCCAAAACCAGTACTGCTACTAATTTCCCCAATCCGGGCGTGTAGAGGATAGAGATCTATTAGAACTAGATACAAGCTGCTGTCGTTAGTACAGACGACATTTTGCGGATGACTGTCGCGCTGCGGCGAATCTACACTGTACTCTACTTTACCCCCGTCCTCCATCCGCCAGACTGGCCGCAGGCCAGCACAGCTCTTGTACCTAGGACCCTGAGACCTAGCTTGGCGAGATTGTGTTCATCCGCAGCAGTACTACTTACCTCGCCACAGGGCTCGCTCTGCAGGAGAAGGGGGGTGAGGGGCATATCGTTTATATTTGGCATTCACTTAATATTACAGGATCTCGCAGCCTACAAGATCAATCTACTTTGCCAGCAATCTATCTAACATACCCTCCACTCTCTTCGCTTTAACCCTCCCACCCAGGGTCCTCATCACCTTGCCTACGACAAATCCCCTTAAACCCTTCCTTTTCTTCTCACTCGCTTTCTTCTCATCTCCCTTCAACTCCAGCAATTGCTTAACCACATTCTTCCCCTCCTCCGTTTCGAGCACCCCCTTCACCACGGTCTCCAACTCCGCATCACTCATCATCGTCACGCCTAAGTTCTCTTTCGCTACAATTTTGCTCGGTGTGCGGTCCTCGGTGAGTAAACGTGGCAGCAGCGCTTTCGCAGTGGGGCCTGTAATCTTCCCCTTGACAACCAGGGAGACAAGGTCGGCAAGGCGTGCGGCATTGATTGGGTTGTTAGCCCAGCTAAGTTCACGCGTGGTGAGAAGTCCGCCAAGTTCGTGGATTACCCAGTTTCCAACAACTTTCCCAACGGCGGGAGTAGTGGGTACAACCAGGGATACAACCTTTTTATAGTACGCCACAACGCTACCAGGCTGGCCACTTCTCCCCTCGTCCCAGAGTAATAGTGTGCGCGCGTCTTTCGCAGATAGCCCGTACGCGGGGGAGCTGAGTTCTTTAATGATCTGATCGGGCAGCAAGGGCATTGTCTCTTTAATCATTTCAACCAAGTCCGGGGCTAACACAACCGGTGGGAGATCCGGCTCGGGCATGTACCGGTAATCCACCTCGCCTTCTTTCCCGCGGAGTCTTCGAGTGGTGTAGTTTTCCGCATCCCACCCTCTCGTCTCGCCCTGTACCTCTCCCCCCGCTTCAACAATCCCAATTTGCCGCGTAGCCTCGGCGGTGATGGCGTCTGTGACTGCCTTGAACGAGGATAGGTTCTTAATTTCGCAGCGCTGACCCAGTGCGGTCTCGCCTCGCCGGCGGACCGAAACGTTGACGTCGGCGCGCAGCCCACCCCATTCCATGCCAAGAACGCATGCGTTGACGGCTCTGAGCACAGCCTGGATCTTCGCGAGCACTTTCCCGGCGGTCTCTGCAGCATCGAGCGGGAAAGGATCGGTGATGATCTCCACCAGCGGTGCACCCACCCGATTCAGATCCACAAGCGAGTTTGGCGGCGCAGCAATCGTCTTCCCAGTGTCCTGCTCAATCTGTACCTGGCGGATCTTCAGCTCTAGCTGGGATGGGACACCGTCGCTCTCGGGGGTGAGGACAAGCCTCCCATCGCGCGCGAGTGGTTGATAGAACTGTGTTATCTGGTACCCTGCGGGTTGGTCCCAGTAGAAGTAGTGTTTGCGGTCGAAACGCGACAGCGGGGCGGGGGTACATTGGAGTGCGAGGGCGGCGCGGAGAGCTGGGAGGAGGATGGTGGGGTTTAACGTGGGTTGAGTTCCTGGGAGTGAGGCATCGATGACGGAGATGTGAGAGTTTGGCGAGGCGGTGGTGGAGGTTTTGGCATCTGAGGTAGGGGTGGTTAGATAGTTCGTAGTGATATGAGGGCAAGGGAGGGGAATCGAGGAGTACAAGAGAAGAGTTTGCGGACGGTGTTGAGCTGCGCGTGGACTTCGAGGCCGCAGGTTACCTCCCAGGGGCTGGAAGGCGAGAAGGAGAAGGCGGAGGAAGAGGCTTTATGGCGTTCTTTGAGGGCGCGTTTCTGCGATTTTTGAAATTCGGCAGTGATGGGGGTTGTGTTATCTGGAGTGCCAGGGGTGGCCGTGGATAGGCGACGTAAAGGAGCTATCGGGGGCTGCCGTTTGTGGGGAAGGCACTGACGACATAGCGGGGGGAATATCGATGGTTGTAGTCGTGGTGGTGGACGCATCGAGGCGGTAGGGCGACGTTGTTTCAAGGTTTGGCGGTTGACATATTCGCCCACTGCGTAGCCATCATACCATACTGGCGTGACAGCCAATATTTTTATGCATCCCACCTACGCACGAGAATCCTAAAACTCTAATTTTAGATCAACTGTCTCCAGCACTTCACAACACTCATATCCTACAAACCTATCGCTGTATTGATTTCACAATTTTTGTGCTACTTTAACAACCAGCCTGGGTATTTCGGAACGAGAACCCCCCATTTGAGAAGTAGTGCTCCGTGTCTCTACAATTTCAATGCAACGTCTCCAAAACACCATGTCAAATCCCATCTTGACAGTTCAGAGATTCAGACGGACAAATCACTATATACAATTGCTGATTCGTCTGCCGTTGCTCGGAACCAATGAGTGGCTTGCTATAGTTTCAGCCTTGCGATTGGGTACATCAATGCACAGTGTCGGTAGGGAAAAACTTATTAAAATGTGATTAGCCAATCGTAGCGCACCATAGCATAGGGAAAACGAGCACGGATATAAGGTAGCACACGAACAAGGTAAGAGCCATAGCTCTCTGTGACCGTCTCTTGCACTTCAGCAACTTCCCATCACTGCAAAAAATGGAATCAGACCTTTCCCAAGACGGAACCTATCTCTCCAGTACGGCAAACCTCGAGGACCTCTTGGCAGGGGAAATACTACTAGGGTTGGAAAGTCATGGTCACACAGCTTGGCCCAACCTTTGTGAGGTATGTCGTTTTCGTCAGATAACTTTTAGCCCACCCCAGCTGACATGTCGTCACTTTCCAGCAAGAATTAGATACAGCTTCAGACCTTTTCAGCCATGTTTATGATGAGAATCTTGCTCTATTCCAAGATCCGGAGTTTGACTTCTTATTTTTTGATGAAATAGACCAAGATGTAAGTTGACGAGAAACAAATTCAAGAAAATTAAGATCAGAGTTGATTTGTTCTTTGTTATATATATGTAGAATTACATGCTTGAAAGACTAGAAAACGATGCATTTGATCTTAATGGTATGGTCACTGCGGAAAGAAATGACCATGGCCCACTGTCCCCCGTGAGAAATGTCTGCCCGATCAACCAGGTCTCAATGCTTATTCACCTAGACTCCCTTCTTGGATCACCTAGCTCAACCAAAGTCACCTCCGATGCTTGAAAGATACCTCTCCGATTCATCCGACGATGAGAGTGCCGACATAAACGACATCAAGGCTGCTGCTACTAAGACCACAGAATTGTGCTTTACGGCCCTAGTTTCACCACAAACATTTAGTCCTTTCTCGCCTCCCTTCTACTGTTCGTCTGAATCCACATCTATCGACCTAGATCTTATCAATTCGGAATATTCTGCGTACCGTAGCATTAGTACGCCTCGATCTTTAGGTAGCAAGTCCGGTAAATCCAATATATCCGCCGCCAGCGTAGGATCTATCGGGTCTTATATCTCTCTCTCCGAACGTCGAAAGTCTGCTTTGCGCATTAGATGTCGAAGTCCAGCCCAGAAAGCAAAGAAACACAACCCAGAGCAACACATCCCGAAGACGCAGTTCACGTATGAGTGCACATTCTGCATGGCCACATTCAAAACTCAAGGAAATTGGGTCCGCCACGAGGAGAGCGTCCACTTGGTTCTGGTCAAATGGATATGTGCACCTAAGGGCCCTACAGACTTACAGACTGGACTTTGTGTGTACTGCCGCTGCAAGCACTTACCCGATGACACTTCACAGTACTGCCGTAGTGTTTGCGCTGCCAAGGATATAAAAACTCGGACTTTCTGCCGGAAAGGTCACTTGAAACAGCATTTGAAAAGGATCCACGGTACAGAATGGCGCGGCGCGTTTGACAGCTGGCTACAAAGATCCTCTCCTCCTAAGATATCATGCTGCGGTTTCTGTGATAGCAATTTCACTAGTTGGTTGGCAAGGAAAAAACATGTTGCGGCTCACTTTCGCGAAGGGAAAAGGATGGAAGAGTGGGATGGTGACTGGGGGTTTTCTACGGACTGGATGAAACGTTTGGACGGAGCTATACTTCCCAGTGAAAGACTGAGATACAGGCTTACGGATAATTGCGAAAAATTCTCCAAGCTTATGGATAAATACGACGAACCTCAGGATGACCGAGAACTTAACTTTTGGAATTTTGACGCTCGGCTTTTCTCTACCAGTCGTTGTGACTTGGAGAATACTATTAGCTTGCGGTGCAAGTCTCCCGAGAAGTGGCTAGTCTGTGATGTCCTAGATGATCATGAGCCAGGCTCACCGAATTCCCAGGTGCCGGAGTCGCAGCTGGTAACGCAACTCACATCCTATTACGACAACAAAGAGGATACCCTTAGGAACACCCGCAAAAGAAAACGGGATGAGGTTTGTACAAAGCCTATCGACACTCCACAATATCCACAATATCCTGCGAAGTTGATATCACAACACACAAGCAACAGTAGCGACGAAGGGGCGACTCCTGCAAATCCAAGCAAAAAGAAACAGCGCTTGACTCGTCAATTGCCTGTCATTAACACACAGCAGACGCCAAGCTCCTTAAAATCCAACTCAGCGACTCCCAACGACTCCGGCTAACGCAACACGATAACCTTTAGGATATGCTCTGATTCTCCCCCGTTTTGTGATTCGAGCTCGAGGAGGGGTATTTGAAGAGCGGGAAGGTAAACTCAAAAAGTGGGAAAGTTTGATAGGTGTTCGGATGGACTTAACTGCGGACGCGTGTAGAAGGCTATATTGATATCACAAAGGCATAGTCTTGGGATTCATCTGTTCTCACGGGATGTCATTTAATTTCCTTCCTATAAATTTCTTTCAAATTCCAGCATATTTCAAAAAGCTAAAAAGATTTATGTTAGCTTCTTTAGAGTCAGTAAGCGATTTAACTGAGCATCCTGTTTTGTTTCCAAGTGTTGCGTGTATCTAGAGTAACCCAACCGTGTTTCGTTTGTGTTGAATAATATAAAGCGTGTATGCTTGTAGTGTCTCGCAAATGGTATTGTTTATCTTCAACAGTGAGTCGGTGAAGAACTTCATGTGTGCTGCCATCCGCATCACATAGCTACAACACCACGCATGCAGCATACATTCCCTCAACGCTCCTTTCACTCTCTAGTCGTCAGTATATGTCAGCATAAGCTTGCCATTACTCTCATATACTCAAGTAACTACTTAAGCACTTATTCAACGCTCCAGTTCAGTAGAATCTCAGATCTTCATCTGCAACGAATCACATTTCATGACCGAATGATACACATGAACAATCTAGTCTGTTTCACTACTGGAATCGTCCCGTGCGCAGAATTCTGTGGATGGTATACCACGTGGTACCCCCATCTGCGGACAAGGTGCCGGCTGTTGGGTAAACCATGGGTGGTAATTCCGAGACTAGCATTAGCGTCAATCCACTTCAGTCGGTTGGGCTGAATGCTGAACCCGCGCGTATTACCCCACTATGCTTACCTTGGCTGAGTACCATACGTTTCAGCCACTTTCATACTGTGCTTCGAACATTCTAAATGTTGACTTTGAGAATATTTAAGTACTGAAGTAAGTATGTATCTACCACGCCCTCTCGGTCTTTTTCCGAGGAGATACATTTTTTGCTCGATCAGGCAGTACTCGCATATGACGGGCGAAATCAGGAGTAGTGCGGGGGTCGTTGCATCAGCGGAGATGTGCGAAGGAATTAGTAAATAATTCAATGCTCACTCTGTGGAGGTGCCATTCTTACGAGGTTAACCGCGTTCAAATCTCCACTAAATCACTCAAAAAGTGGGTGAGAGAGCGCAACAGAATTAAAATAATGTATGTATTAACATTATGACAAAGATGCAAATAACCACCGCTAAGTTCAGGGCACTGAGGAAAGTACGCTGATATCATAATAGCTCCCTCCGCTAAGGGGATGAACTTCGACCGGTCACTCTTCAGGTTTTCGCCCGTACGCAAAAAGTCTGGAACACCAGTTAGCGCTATTCTCAGCCGGCTCATGTGGGGGTAGATATATGGACGGAAGAGGCATACTGAGTGCAATAGACGTGATTGTTTTTGTTGCAGGCACCGAGGTAAGCCTTACGGCAAACCTCATCAGCTTCTTCTGAGCTCATATTCAACACCCGGGTGAAAAAATGCATCCCATAGGTATGATAGCCAGTTTCTCCCGCCAGCAAGGCCATTGCGCCCGCCTTTTTGAGCTCAGGGTCTTTTGGCCAGGGCCCAAGGGGCAGTTTCACTTTGATCACCTCGATATCAACAAACCCCGCATTCTTCAAGTCTTGCTTCAGAGTTTCGTGTGGGTAAGTGAGATTACGCTTTGCCATTGCTTCCATGATCAACTCGATATATCGAACCATCCCACCAGCCTTTGCCAATGTTCCATTATCCGAGCGGATGCGCATATCCGCCTCTGAGAGTTCAATGTAGCCGCCAGGCTTGGTACATCTTCTGACAGTCAGTCCACATACAGGGTGTCAAAGGGGCACTGCCGTACCTGTAGGCTTGGGACAGCAATTTTGACCAATCGCTCACCGCTTGACCAAGGTCACGCGCATGTATGAAGTCGAAGTAGTCCTGTTATCTGGTAAGCTGAACAGACGTAGCTCGATCGTGCTGTGATGAATCAAGTACCGAACTGTATGTCCAATCTAGTTCGGCATCATCAACCTCGAACCTGCAGTTCGGAGGGACCCATGCCGGTTGAATGGGACTAGAGCGTCGGAGTGAGTCTGGAATTTTGCTAAAAGAACATCGGTGTCTTACCTACCTCAAATCCAGTCCGATTACTTCGGCCATTGGATACTTATCCGCCATGTCTAAAGCCGCGAGATCAGTGACTAAATATCGAAGAGCGATTCCGCGGCGGGTTCGATGCATGTGTACCTATAGCCCAAATCCCCGTTCCGGTACCAACATCCAGTATCCGATGAGGTTCTGTCAATGGGGTTATATGTAGTTGCTTTCCTAGCAAGATATAGTAAATCTCGTGCTGCAGATCCAAGCGATCCTGCTCCATTTCGTCCGTGGGGTGGGGATTTTTGTCGGGCCCGAAATAGATATGATAGCGACGTCCTGCAAATGTGAAGGTCAACGTCAGCGATCGCGCGCTACTCTACTAATCAAGTGCTAAGACACACCATTTTCAAACACGTACTCATTGATTGACGCAGACAAACTCGCAGTGCTCGTATCATAACTATGTCTAAACTCAGCATTCTCTTAAGCCACCGGAAATGGAGCTTTGTAACCCAGTGGATAGGTAATCCTCCGATAAATCGTCCTCCAGTACTGCTGGATCAACTTCAATTGCCGCTTGAGTGTTAGTATATGGGTTGGCCATCCGGAGTTAGGGTTGATATCACTATGTGGGAACGTTGACAGGTGGGGCATAGAGGGGCTTTATCATAATGAGGATTTACCCCTGTATATTTTTCAATGACTGATCCTGGAGAAATCCGTTACATATTGATGTGTTGCATGCGGCCGATCATATCTACCGAGCCCTAGCCCCAATCCCTTTCTCAAAATGATATTAAGTAATGGTCAGCAATAAGGCTTGTCGCCGCAGCCAAATATTAGTGCTGCCAACTAAACTTGTACAGGTGCGTTCTAGAACAATTCAGAGTAGATAATTCTCAGAGAGAATAACCTGTATCTACGCGATCCATGCAGGCGTTAGCGGCTTTTTCCGGTGTGAACCACTTCTCGATGTGTGATTCGCTTCTCAATATCTTTAGCTAGTACCAACTTGTTATACGCTGGCGGCAAGTACATAGGGCACAAGCCGCCATTATCATAGCCAATACTGGCATAAGTATGTGAATTGTCGGGGTGAGTGTGTCTGATACTGCAGTTGTGGGTAAAGACTATTCTGGTTGGAACCGTGCTCACCATATGTCACTCGCTGTTGCAATTGTATGAAACTAATCTGGATATCCTCGGGGCGGCACGGGAGAGATATACTGTTGGGGACGGACTTGAGCCTCAAATACAAGGTTATCTTGTACAGAGCTTGTCTTATTATGTGTGCCGAGCTTTGCAATGAAGCACGCGTGTATATTAAGTATGGATTTAGAGTATAGCTATGAGATAACATATTATAGGCTAGAGCCATTCAACTCATTCTGTGTTCTATTCCGTTCAATGACTTACACGAATAGGAGAGAACCCATCCACATTGCTGGAACACGCACTTGAGGTTGATCATTTTCAGAATTCTCCAACATGAAGGCATGACGGTAGCTGTTGCTACCATTATCCCCCTACATCTAATCCGTCAAATCACAGATGGGTGTCATTCGCTTTGTTGGGCTCACCCGCATGCTTTGGATGAATCAAACCCCGCAAATAAACAAGTCAGGGAAACCTTTCGGTGGTTAGGGGTCACATATAGAGGGTACTCATGCGGAGACACGCGCTGGGGGCTGTTGATGTATGGGGGGTTCCTGGTCGACCAATCTATTTTGTGAGCTGAGTCATTTATTTTTCGTGGAGATGCTAGTAATAATTTGGATCTCATTGCGCGGTGCTGTGGTCGGCGATTTTCTCAGATCTTCATTTCTGGGCACGATTTAGATTGCGTGTTTGGCAGTGATTGCTGGTGGTGGTGATATTATACCTTTTATGGGTTTGACCCGTTGACCCTGTTCGCGGAATTTGCTGCTGGGGACCCTGTTCGCAGATCCGCCCAATCCGCGTATGGAGTGTATGTATCTGCTAATCAGACGTAGCAGCTTTGCAGCCATTGGATAATATCTGTGTGCAAGGCGGTTACATCTGGCCGAATAATTCAGAATCATAATGATTGCAGGTGAAATCCGTCATTTGCATTTTCTGGTACAGAATCCCCCAGTGAGCAACTAGTTAAGAGTATCTAGATAAAATCTTCATACTCCCATTGACAAATTTATTCAGCTGTTACTACTTCGCGGTATACTCTTCCCCGTTGGTGCCGCTACGCGTCTCGGTGGTGGCCGTGGAGCACGTCAGCTGACCTGAATCTGTCGACGGACCTTTCGAATTTGCAGACGTGAACTGGACGGTGAATATGAGGTTGGTGGATTTAGCTTTCTCTGTACTGGAGGGAGAGACGTGCTGTCCCTTTCTGAACTCTTTCTATAGAATCATAGAATTATTAGTGGAGCTGAATCTACAACCCGATAGCTTTAGCCTTAGCAGGTGAATCGTCTTCAGCAAATTCCACATGACCAGGAGCCGTGAAGTCAAACATGTCAAGGTATCAACACTGGATCTATGCCGGAGCTCGAATCAGATGGTAATAACCGTGATGTGAATTCGCAGCATAATTAGTAGTGCACGTTGCATGAAACGAGACGTGTGACCAGTCTGGTATCGTCTTGATGGATTTCCCGGCTATCCGGCCCGCCTTTTCAGACGGATGGAGACTCGTGGCCAGCGAGACCTCGAGGTCCAATGCTTCAATTTGGTTGGGCAAGGATTAAATCGATATCAAAGAATAATACATAGATCCAACCTCATTACATGTATACATGCCTACGCCCTATCTTAACATAATCTGCGGGACCCTAGCCTAATCCCAATTTATCGTCGCAAGCTTCGGCAAACTCCACCAACTGCTGCCGCTTGCGCCTTCGGTTCAAGCCCCCTTACCTACAAGAAAACGCCCCCGCACGAAGATGTTCCTAACACTACTGCTAGCTCGAAGCCCCAAGAAACATCGGTTGTAGCAGATTGACCGACCATGTGATGAAAATCAGAGGGTGGAAGGGTTCACCACAGTGGAAACGGTGACAGGAAATCCCAAAACCTCGGGGAGCTCTGGTGCCTATCATTTCCAGAATTCTTTGCCGCTCGCAGGTCCATTCACCGAGCCAAAGTCTGGTTTATGGGAGCAGTATGTTGATGCTTGGATGCTGTATAGCTTCACAAAGGTTTAATTGCAATTGATTGTGCTTGTAGACGTCCTTCGTAAACTCAGCCAGCGGGCCCAAGATAAACACCGGTAAAAGACCTTGAAATAGCAGCACAAGTAAACGGGGCATGATTTCAACGCGGATGCGGAATCCAGTCACTACTTCACAACTCGGGTCCCCGCTCCCGGAATATCATCATGTCACAAAATTACTTAGGTAATGTCACTCTATTTCCCTAAGGTTGTTAGAGCCAAACTCTATTCTCCGCCGTAAACCTTCTTTAGTCCGGAGTCGTCTTCTTGACGTCAACATACCATCCAACAATACCGCAGCAACCAACACCCACTTGCCACTTCACTCTGCACTGTTATATGCATTCACAAAACATGTAGCAATCCTACAATGCAGATTTTCAGTATCCCTACTCCCACAACAAGTACCAACTTATTTCTTCTGCTTTTTCTCAGTCTCCTCTTCATCCTCGACTCGATGACACTGAACGTCATCAATCGCCTCCTCCTGTATCGGCACCCACGCATGAAACCTACAAAATTTCACTACCCACCTGGCCTCTCTCCTCTCATCCTCTTCCCACCTCCACCCACACCACATCGCCACTTCGACCGCAGAACAAAAAACATTGACTCCAGGTACACCTTCATCAAGGTACTCGGTCTAGGCCGTGAGGGAAGCGCATCAGTCTACCACGACTCCTTAAGTGGCAAAAAAGTCGTCATAAAGGGGTTTTTCCAAGGAGTTCGAAAGAACCCGCTCCCGGTTCATCTGCAAAAACTCGGCGGGGACGGCAAATGGCCGGCCGAGATACCAGCAACACTATACTTTGCGAACGCCAATGCGCCCGGAGAGTTTGAAACCGGGCGGGAAGAAAGGAGGGGAAAGGGTGGGTTTATTTATGCGGTGGACTACTTCTGGGTTGATAGTTGGCTGGGAGGCAGCGAGTGGAGGCTTGTGACGCCGTTTTTAAGGTTCGGAACACTTGAGACATTGGCGGAGCTCTTGAAGCAGCGTGGAATGTCGCCGAGTGAATTGGATATGGTTTACAGAAGGAGATTCCGAGGCGTTTTGGTAGCGTTGAGGGAGATGCATCAAGCTGGTTATGTATGTACCCATACATCTAGGGAGAACAACGGCTAATGGCGAGGATAGACGCATGACGACGTGAAGATGGATAATATCTTCATTTCCGCTACAAATTCGTTTCTATTGGGCGATTTAGGGAATGTCAGAGAGCACAAGCATGATTACCATGCACGGGAGGATGTGCATACTGGGGCTACAGACTATAGACAGGGCGATACGCAGCGCGCGGTTAGAAGCTATCTCTCGTTTCTGAGACTTGCCTGCGGGGAACGGAAGTGGTTCGATTCTGAGTTCCATGCGAGACAAGAGGAATGGAGCAGGTTTTATTGGCGTTACAAGGAGACAGGCGCGACTGCCTGCGAGTTACTTTCGTCGGATCCGTTTTGGGCAGAGGGACAGGGGGCACATAAGAATGAATGCGATGAATTTGAGAGAGGAGTTGATGAGATGCGGGAGCAGGTACGACAATGGAAGGCGGGCGAGGGGAAAAAGCCGGTTTGGTATAGTATGGGAGATTCGGGAGCTTGGGGGATGGCTAGGGAGAATAGGAATGTGGACGACGAGTTGGCATGCGTCTGCTGCGGGACCATAGAAAGAATATTGCCCTGGAAGAGAAAGTTGAGTCAGAGTAGCTATTAACTCAGGATTCACTGGCGTTTGCAGGTTATTTATTGCAATAGATGTATTTATCGTAGAATTAGTAGTGGATCTCGGTTTATGGCTCTAGCAGCTGTGTAAAATTTAAAGCCAGTGGTTCGAGATGTTAAGCTGGATAAAGGCCTGGTTTATTAAAGAGTACATACTTAAGTATTCATAACGTCACTCTGGTTCTAGTGAATCATCATAACGGGTCACTCACAATACGAGTGAATATCCATGAGGAGCCCTTACAAGTCTATCCTACTGCCCCTCCCATTAATACACCAACCTGCTACTTGAAGCCTGGATCTAGAAGAACTAAAACATGTAAGCGGTCGAACTCATCTGAACGACTAATTTTATAGTGGGTTATCTCTACATCAAGTAAGGGTCAGCTACAACGGTGTCCTGGTACATATGTCGAGTAGTCCATGGCTTTTGCCTCTATTGGTGCAGAATGCTGTGCACCGGTGTGGTTTAGATGCAGGGGGAACCCGCTGCCGCATCTGGAGGCCGGTTAGCCCGCCAACGTGTCATGACGCATCGTGATTCATGCACCGCTACAGCCGTGTTTGTCTAACCACTGGTTGATGGCCGGTCGCCTCGGGTCACGCGCCAAGAAAGCGATTGTCAAAAAGCAGACGTCCTCCACCGCTGCATCTGAGTTTCAATTTTCAAACCTTGCGAACCTCCTTTGCAATTCTATGGTCAACCCATTCCAAACTCTTCTAGTGCTACGCGAACGTTACTAGAACCCACAGTTCATCAGTCACTTTTCTGCTACGTATACCACAATCATGTCATCTGCTGAGGTCGCGTCTGTTGCGGCAACTGCGGCAACTAATGCCGCCATCTTACGCTGTGCAAACTCTCCGTTGAAGTGTCAAAAGCCCGGTATAAGCATCTGTTCTGGGTGCAATCGAGTCAAGGCAAGCCGGGTCTCTGAACCCCAGAAATTTCTTTTTGGTAACTGATTTTGTACGTACTGCGCGCAAATAGTATTGCGGTAAGGACTGCCAACGCGACCATTGGAAAACCCACAAACGTTTGTGCAAGTCTCCACTATCCAAAGACAGTTGGGACCCCCAATGGTTCACGAGCGGCCGAACGCCCACCTTCATGACCCCTGACAACGGGCCTTTGATGTCGACATGTGGAATGAACAAGTATCTATTGGGTAACATGCCGGCGTTTGACCATGTCAAACTTCAAAAGAACGAGGGCAACAACTGGAAGAAACCACTAGACCTATGCTTTGCCGGTGAGTGCTTTTCTCGCTTGTTGTCAGCCTATTCAAGTTTTTCGAGGCACCACTGATGGCGAAAACAGCTTCCGGAGACATTCGCAACATCCTCGCCACTGTCAACGGCCTCTCATCTAGCTTCAAGGGCCGGTGCAACATCGTCATAAACGACCGCGAAATGTACGTTGTTATCCGGAACCTGCTTCTACTTTGGGTATTCTCAGTCTTTCCACCCACTGAAGCCGCCGAAATGGGACTTCATCTATGGTATTCGGCGAAACTTCCATCCGCTATGTGCAAGCGACTCCGCGAAAGTTTCTCGGAAGGCTTCAAGAAAATATCATTGCATATGGCTAAAGCCCCTTCTACTCCCAGTGATACTCTTTTATCGACCTCCTTTAATCTTGGAGAAAAGGGTAAGATGCACTGCGTGCTACCGAGAGCGCACTGGACCGAGTTATTCAGCATGTTAGACTTGAAAATGAGCTCGCAGGAAGCAACACAGATTCGCCATCAGATAACTATGAACGAGGCTCGGCGCGATTATAGAGAGAGACATCTATGCCTGATTCCCGCGAGTTGCCGTGCATCGAAGCAGCAGTTCTATGAAGATGGGTTGTTGCTACCTTTTGGTGCGGACCGTAGTGAATTCACCGAAGCCAACTTGTAAGCACCAACCAATATTGGCCGTTTCCATGATATACTAACAGTTACAGCACTCTATTCGATGCTCACGGGGGCGGCTGGATGCTGAATGACTCTGCAGAACCACTCAACTGCTGGGATATCAAAGCCGTCCTGGACAGCGGAACGGCTCCAAAGAACGACCTTTACGGGTTATTATACTTCCATCTCTTGCCTCAACTCGAGAAGTTTTCTGCCTGCATTCACACTGAAGATCTCCACTTTACCCTTCTCTCAGTCGATGCTCGTACCATTGCCCAAGCCCTTCAAAACTCCGTCTCCAAACACGGGGTCACCACTTTCGACCGTATCGATGTTTCCAACCTCTCCGACCGCTTCTATGTTGGTGTTCCAGAGATACTACGTGTCATCAGTCCTCTACTTAAGCCACGGAGCGAAAACCCACACGCGGCGCTAATTACGCTGTTCTTGAACTACCATGCTGAAGTCGAGCAGCTCCTGCCTCAGCAAGCCAAATCAAATCTCACCAAAAGTATCCTTGAAGCGGCGAAATATTTACCGGTGAAGCCTCGCCGCGGCCACGATGATCCTGCACTCATGAAATTGATCACCATCCAGGGGTTTTTGAAGGACTCTGAAAAATTGTGGAAGTATTACCAGAAGGATAGTATGTTTGAAATAGCGGCGGAGCTTTCCGGAATGGAGCAGAGGGAGGTGGGGAAGATTATTGCTGCTAGGCCATATCGGTTGAAGAAGGAGGGAGGAAAGGGGAAAGTGATGGAACAGATCGACTTATTGCAAATTTCAGGATTGAATGGCTCCGAGCGTTATGTTGAGTGGGTCAGAGCCGGTGGATAGTTGGAGCCAGTGATTTTGTAATCTAGGGGAAGAATTAATGCCAGGACGAGTAGATTGATATCTGGCAAGTTGGCTGAATAAACGAGATGAGTGGATGCAATAGTATCATAACTTTGGCGGTTCATTATATATAGGTTCGCATCTAGGAAGTGCCGCGGCTACACACTTGCTTGCTCTCTGCTTGTGTGAGCGCCGCCATCCCGGGCGTTGTGTAGTGAGTTTGAAACGCAAGCACCACAAACTGGGTGGGATATATATAGACGCGAGATTTCGGACGTCGAATTAAGCTTATTGCCTAGAGGTGATCTCTAAGCTGACTCTTGAGTCATAATTAATTGTCTTCAATGGGGGCCTCATGGCGAGACTCGGATCGAAAATATAACTTTTCAATTCTTCGTCTGGGTGTCAAAACCGTTATAACCGCATCCGGATATACAGACTACCATCTGAGGAGCCAATCCACGGAGCCGGCACGGGGTCCTGAAAATTCGGGTTGGAGAAGACTGCGGCAGGTTGGCGAAACGACAGTGTGGGGACCTATGGGCTTGTGTTTGGTGGTCCGGTGTGCTATAAGGGGTTGTAGGTCGGTTGTAGGGTGTTCCACGAAAAGATTTGTCTCTTGCCCAAAGAAAAAGGCGAGATGAGATCTCAACAAGGTTGGAGATATCTGGTGCTGTTTCCCTTGGCCGCTCGATCTTGCCGGAACACCTAAATCAGATTTGGTCTCCCTGCGGGATTTGGGACCTTGCAGGGGAACCTTTTCACCTTCCAGCGGCCTGCGAGTGCTTCATCCTCCCATTCCTCAATCCTGTGTTGCTATCATTTTTTTGGTAGGAGCTCTTCGCGATGCGTGAATGTAATGTTGTTGCAATATCACTCAGAGTCACGAAATTAATAAGGTATATCTTTTCCTTTTGACAACAAGGGGCGGGTAGTTCCGCGTTTGACATGTGGAGTACAGATCGGCAGGACACAAAGCAACGATCACCATACTACTGTCTGCACTATTGACGGAAGTAAGCGTGGAACGTTAATGCTGCATTATGGCGAGCCCGCTCTTGTCTTTGGGCCAGTACATCGGGTTAAGCGTGCTCTTAGGTGTGCTTCTTGATGTGCGGAAAGTCATTCAGGTTCGGGGGATTGGTCAGCCCCAGGGGTTTCTAGACAGGATTGCAGACAATCCTCTAATAAAGTTTCTGTTCTCTTTATGCACGGCATTGTACTAGTATGGCAGAGCTCTACAGGTATGCTATAAAGTACCTCTTCCATGTACCACATCCGGTCCTGGCAACATTGAGGCCCTTACGTCTCCTGCGATGCTGTACTGTAGGTATGATAAGTTTGGCTTGCGCGATTTTGAGATCTTGTTCCTTTGAGCTACAGCCTCAGAAATGGACCAGAAATGATTCCGTTGAGCAAAGCCTTCTCAAAGAAGCCGATTAACCGGGAGTCGGTATCCAGATGCGGGGGATTCGGTAATTTGCAGTTAAAAACACCGTCCAAAGTAGTCATCAGTTTCACGAAGAGTTGACGGAACGATATTAGGACTTTCTCGTATAAACATAACGCCATCGCCTGGCTTTATCAGTCTAGCTTCGATCATGTTAGCGGCATTGGTACACTATATAGTATCACTATCAGTTGAGATACGCAAATATTCCAAGTCAAATATTCTGCCAGAAAGCTTTGTCACTTCTCCGGGTGAGAATCAACTGATAGGATGATACACTTCGTGAATGGTGATGGGGTGGTTCCCCCCGAACATGGACAGGTGTCAAACCCTGGGTTTTCGTACCATCAATTGCTTCCTCATCTCCTTCATCGCATAGCTACATTATGTGCTGTCATGCAGTCCTTACTCGGGGGGTAAAAAAAAGACGGATATTAACCATCCGAACCGCTCGTTTTGGCTATTGGGAGCTCTAAAAATCTCCACTTCACTCTCTCGGAAATAAGCAGTGCCGGTAAAGTCGCCGGAGCTGTTGCTGCTATCGTGTTTGGCAACATTCGTAGCATAGAGGGCGGTTGTTGGGTTCGGCGGTTCTGTTGATATGCTACCCTGGTGGTTACCTTGGGTAGGAATTGTGTATACCATCAGAGTCTTTGTTTGGTTGTTGTGTAGTGTGGTGTGGTGATGAGGTGTCGGGCCGAAAAAAGAGAACCCTGCGTGCCGGGCGGCTGGGTCACACGTAAGCTCTTGGCGATAAAACCCAAATTTGGAAACTAGTTTTTCGTGCTGAGCCTCCTTGTCTCGTTCCCTTTCTTCCCCCGCCGCCAGCCAGTCCGCCAGTCAGTCAGTCAGTCAGTCAATCAGTTCCTCCTCGCGCAGTCAGTCGTGTCCAGCAACCAGTAACCAGTCTCATTCTCCGGTTCTGCATCAGCTCCTGCTCCTGCTCCTTGATACTGTGTTCTGTTGCGCCTTGAAAGTTTGTTTCGTGGTTCACATTGCAATCGCCCGGGTTTCCCTTCCGTCGTCAGCCTTAACAGAGCTAGTCACAACTTTTCACTTCACTTTTGACAAACGACAGCTTTCCCCTCAAAGCTCCATCACGAGCTTCGTTGGTATCGCCTCGATTACGATCGATACGAATCTGCTCTCTTGTTTTCGACGTTGAACACTTGCCTGCTTCCCGTTTCTCCCATTCACTTGCGAGGAACGATCACGCAAAAGCCTCTACGACCCATCACTTCTTCATCCCTCTACTTGAGACAATTGTGCCACTTTTCTCGAAGAAATGGCTTCTTCTGCACCGACTCAGTTTGCATGTACGTGGTTGCCTTTTCTGCTTGTCGCCGGTCGGGAGTCAACCGTCTTTATTCTGGGACGATGGTATGAATGAGCTTGCATACGCTACGCTGCATACCTTCTACCCGAGGACTGGGCTCGTCGATACTGGTGACTTCTGGCAGCTCCTGGCTTTTGTCGATCACTTGTTTCAGCGATATTGGTGGATTGATAAATATGACGGGATTCTGACGCAATGTGCAACAGACCGGACGCTCAAGACCATCGGAATTGTCGATGCGTATCCGAAATACTCGGACTTGACTGGCTTTGAAAAGTAGGTTTCGTGCACCGGTTTGGTAATTCTCGAGTATGGTCGAGACTGACAACTGTTATTGTGCTAGACCTGAAGGAAATACTAGATGTTGCACTTACAGTACATGTGGGAAGTGGTTTGCGTGGGCTACTCCGGAAGAGTATGAACCGTTGTCGCCAACTTAAGCGGCTTGTGCTGATACCGAGGTAGCGTGAAGATTTCTGCGACGGATAGTGGGGCGATCCATACTACCCTTCCGGCGGACAATGTACATGAAATAGGATTTTCTCCTCAGGGGAGCTATATCATCACCTGGCAGAGGCCGAGTACGTTTCCCTCCAGTTATCACCTTTGTACCGTGATGGGCTAACTTCTTCCTAGCTAAGCAGGAGGATGGAAACGCATCCAAGAATCTAAAGGTCTGGCGGACGGACACGGCTGAGCACGTTGTAGCATTTGTGCAAAAAAGCCAGACCGGATGGAACCTGCAGTACACGCATGACGAGAAATACTGCGCCCGCGCCGTCTCGAACGTGATCCAGTTCTACGAGTTACCCAAGATGGACACAGTGTGGGGACACCTCCGTGTCGAGGGTGTGTCCGATTTTGCATTGAGTCCCGGAAAGAATTACTCTGTTGCTGCCTTTGTACCAGAGCGCAAGGGACAGCCAGCAAGGGTCAAGGTCTATCAGATTCCGAACTGGGACACAGTTTTGTCTCAGAAAAGCTTCTACAAAGCGGACAGGGTGCAGCTCAAGTGGAACGATCTGGGAACCGCCTTGCTGGTTTTTGCCCAGACTGACGCCGATAAGACGGGAAAGAGCTACTACGGAGAGACGAACCTGTATCTCATGACAGTTGCTGGAAACTACGACTGTCGTGTGCAGCTTGGTGAGCTATCCCGGCCACGTGGCTCCAATTACGCATTCTAACCCCCGCAGACAAGGAAGGACCTATCCACGATGTCTCTTGGTCTACCGATTCCAAGGAGTTTGGAGTGGTGTACGGTTTCATGCCCGCCAAAACCACTATTTTCGATAGTCGAGCAAATGTTGTTCATCAGCTTCCCTCTGGCCCCCGCAACACCATTCTGTTCTCGCCACATGCGCGCTTCGTGCTTGTAGCCGGCTTCGGTAACTTGCAGGGACAGATTGACGTGTACGACCGGCAGGCTGGGATGCGGAAGATTGCGACCATCGAGTCCTCAAACCCCTCTATCTGCGAGTGGTCTCCCGATGGCCGGCATATCCTCACCGCCACGACTTCTCCCCGTCTTCGTGTCGACAACGGCGTGATGATGTGGTACTACACCGGCGAACTGATGTATAAAGCCGATATGGAAGAGCTGTACCACGTGTGCTGGCGGCCCCAGCGTGGTATTTCTCTCCCCAACCCGCTGCCGCCCGCCCCTACCCCTCACGCCTCAGCACTCTCGCACGTAGCCACCTCGACCCCCAAAAAGGCCACCGGCGCCTACCGTCCCCCACACGCGCGCGGCTCCGAGACCCCCCTGCATTTCAAGCGCGAAGACGAGGGCGGGGCGGCCCACATCTACGCCAACGGCAGTGCCGGTCTCAACGGTTTCGGCAACAAGAACCGGCGGCGCGAGGTCCCCGGCGCTGTCCCGCTCGTCCCCGGTGCTGCTCCCGGCGGCGGCGTTTCCCTCGCCGGCACGGGTGCCGGGGCCGACGAGGAATCTGGTCTCTCCAAGGCCGCTCTCAAAAACAAGAAGAAGCAGGCGGCTAAAAAGGCGAAGGCGGAAGCGGAAGCGGCGGAGCGCGAGGGCCGTGAAAAAACCCTCCATGTCCCCACGACACCTAGGAGTAGCTCCCGCAACGGACAACCGAATGGTCGTGGACGCAGCAAGAGTCGGCCCCCGAAGGATGCGCCTACTGGCCCCAAGAAGATGCAGCAGCAGCAGCAGCAGCAGCAGCAGGACGACGGACAGGATGAGAAGAAGGTCCGTGGGCTGCTGAAGAAGTTGCGTGCCATCGAGGAGCTGAAGCAGCGGCTTGCGAAGGGAGAGAAGCTCGAGGATACCCAGCTCAAGAAAATTAAGACAGAGGATGGCGTGAGGAGTGAGTTGGAGGCCTTGGACGCGAATCCGTAGATGAGTGGCGGGGGCTCGTCAAAGGGGTTGGGAGGGGGCGAATTTTGGCGCAAAAAAAATTGCTGGATATTTATGCGAGGGTGAAGAGGAGAGGTGGGGATTTCTTGTATGATGGACGTAGTAGTTCTATGGGAAATCTTTTTTTTTCCTTTTTCACCTCTGGCATTTTTGTTGGGTTGGGTTGAGTTCAGGTGGAGGTAGGGGGCAGGTGGTGTTTTGCTGGTGCGTTTTGTAGGATGTGATGTGGCGTGGGTAGGTGGGTATTTATGGTGTATTGTGATGATAGGGTAGGAATATAGATGATATCTATGATGTGGAGAGCAATCGGTGATGGTGATGGGTGAGGTGGGGAAGGATATTTCAATCTCGTCAGCACAAGCCTACTTAAGTCTTAAGTGCCCACATAGTTACCCCGTTCGGCGATATACGTAAAAGGAACCGGCTGCGAACAGACATTCCTGCCACCGAAATGATCCCAACCAACCGGGTTTTATTCACCTTGATCCCCGGAAAGCACAACAACGACAATGACGATGATGGTTGATATTAATCCCCCCTTCCCACAGCCCAAATTTTAAAAGCTAGAAAAAAACTCCATACTCCATCGTCATTACCCTCTCTCCCACAACCTACCACTTCGTCTTCCTCAAATCCACCACATCAAATCCCATATCCTTAACCTCACACACATGTCCCGGCCTCATCGCATCGGTATACACACTATCCTCACCGTGCGGATGAAACAATCCCGCCTGTTTACAATTCACGATCGTCTGCACGCCCGGTGGATCCGTGAGTCTGAACACACCCCATCTTTTTCGAATTAGCCTGAAGTGTTTGGGGGAAGGGGGGGGGAACCTACGAAGGCCTCTTACTCGGCGCACATACGATCGCTATACTCTCCCTCATCATCAACTGGTACCCCGCATGCGTGTGTAGGTCAACACTACTCATGAAACACGTTTGGGTGGGGTGCGTATGGATCCACCCGAACACCAGTAGGTCCTCCTTATCGCAGTACTCGAAGAGCCCCTCCTCGTCTTTTGTGGCGCAGGTATCGCTGGTGGCTTCTTGTTCGGGGATTACGAGGCGGGAGACAAAGAGCGCGTTTTGGATTAGGGTACCGCAGAGGATGCCGCAGGTTTCGAGGTTAGCGGAGGTGTTGGGGTGTGCGATTTGGAGGAAGGTACTGCGGAGCGAGGCAGGGAGGAACATTGTGCGTAGTGGTGTGCCGTTTTCGAGTGTAGCGGGAGTGGAGAATTGTTTTGCGATGGGGGTGTCTGGGGAGGGGGAGTGCGAGTGTATACGTGGTGGGAGGTCAGGGACTTTGGGTGGGAGCGCAGGAGGAGCGGGGGCGTCGAGGTAGACGACGGTGGATTCGGGGTAGGCGTGTTTTGGGGGCCGTGGCGGGGTAGGGTCCCGGTGATGGTGGAGGATTATCGGTGGGGAGGTTAGTCTTGTGGGTGAGTACTGGCGGCGAGGGACAGTGGGGTATGACCCAATCCAGCGACCGACGCTTGGTTCCTCCCTACGAGCGGCATCTCGTTCGCTCAGCGGCTCGGGGAAGCCGTCGAAGTCGTAGGCACTGACGGAGTCCCTGTCGCTGCTTCTGGGGTAGTACGATTGACGACCTCGAGACTGCTGCGGCGGTTCGGGATCAATGCCCATGCTCAGAGCCTTGACGCTCTCGATGAGAGCCTTCTCATCCTCCAAGGCCTCTTGCTGCTTCCGCTCCTCCTCTAATTCTTCGCGGAAACCCCCGTTGTAGCTAGCCGAGGGTGGAGATGCGTAGACGACGTGTCTAGGACTGAATGTAGCAGTGGTAGGCGTCGCAATCCTCCTGATCTCAGCACCAGTGGAATCAAGCGGTATCTCCCTCCCGGATTCTAAAGCAGCTAATCTCCTCCTCTCCCGCTTGCTCCGCTCTCGTTTCTCAAATTCTTGCCTTGCAATCTCGAGCGCCAGGTTGCCATCCAGGTCCGTTCGCTGTGCTGACTTCAACGGCGGTGAGAAAGGACCCTTAAGGGACGAGGCACTCATCCGTTTCGATAGATCCAGTGCACCTGGGGTACCCTGTCTTCGTGATGACAAAGAGGACATTGTAGATCCAAGCCGTGACTTCGCCGGTTGCTGCTGTTGCTGCTGCTGTTGCTGCTGCCGCGCGGCCTGCTTCGCGGCCTGTCTTGTGACGTATGCATCGTACCTTGCCTCGAGTCGTGGCTTGAGGCGTTCTAGTGTCCGGAGGGCATCCTGGGCTCGTGCGTGTGCTCGTTGAAGGTTGAAGCGGTTTTCGGGGATGTTGCGTTCAGGGTGCGTGGGAAGGTATTGGAGGACGAGCCTGCGAGAATTAGCTAGAGTGCAGCGGAGGAGAGGACAGCATACTCTGTCCAGCGGATGAGGAGGAGGTATGCTTGCTGCTCATCGCCTTCCGAGAGATAGATATTAGACTAAGCTGTTAGCACGGAAACCGGGGGTGCGGGGTATTGAAGCCAACTACCTCTTTTAGCAGGGTATCGGCGGTACGCAGCCAGTAGCGGAGAGGGATCAAAGGGTTGTAGTCGAAGCGAGTAGCTTTTGCTGCGATCTCTTTGATGCTCAGAGGCGGGACAGAACTGGAGGAAGAGGAAGAGTGCGAGGAGGGGTTGTTGGATGTGTAGTCGAATTCCATGGTGGGCGTTTGTGTCGGCGTCGCGGGTTTGTGTCGGCGTCGAGGGGCACTTGATGGGGTTTGGGATGCAGAAGAGGCACCGCTTCTCTGCGAAACGATGTCTAGTGGAAGAGAGAATGCCCCTATCGACGGGAACGACTTCTAAGGGACTCGTTTCTTGGTATGGTACATGTGTTGCGGATGTTGGATGTTGGATGGCGCCGTTGAGGTGCTCATGAGCCAGCCCAGCCAATTAGACCCGGGTGCTGCAAACGCCAAGCAGCGCATGCAGCTTCGGCTTGAGCCAACGGCGCCACCAAAAAACAGGTGGCTCCGATCTTGTTCTCGGCCCGATATTAAAATTCCGCGCCGATTTGAAGTTACACAACGCTCAGCTTTTTTCCAACGTCGTCCAACGCCTCACCCACCACCTCCACCCAAAATCCATGTCAGCGGCAACCCTCCTCCGCAACTCGCTACGAGCGAACCTGGATGCTGCCCGCCTCGCTGCTGGCTCCACCCGGATCGGCTTCATAAAAAAGGTCGACATCATCAACCCCAAACTCTGCGGTGCGTTCCCTCCCCACCGCGTGTGCGTTGCTAATTGTCCCAGATAGGACTCTCGACAAGCTCGCCCTCGAGAATGACTACACCAACACCAACATCGTCGACATGAACCCGGGGCTCGGCGTGTTCTCGCAGTCACTGTACGAACGCCTCCAGCCCCGTTCCCACATCCTCCTCGAGCCCGACAACCGCTACCACGAGCGCCTTACAGACCTTCGCGCCGACTACCCTAACATGTCCTTGGTAAACCTCAACGGCTACAATTGGGACACCTACAACATGCTGTTCGGCACGGGGCCATTTCTTCCCCCCACCTTCTCTGAGCACTACACACCACCGTCTATACAAACGCTCCCAATAGAAGAGGGCATCAACCGCGACCTCCTCTTCGTCGGAAACCTCACCCGCATATCAGACGCCCGACGCGTTATGTCACAGCTACTACAAACCTGCTACCTCTACTCCTGGATACAACAATTCGGCCGCGTTCGCTTCGTCCTCTGGATGCAAGCCGACGACAAAGAGCGCATCATCCCCCAAGTACTACAAGCGCGTGCACGCCCCTCTGTAGTCGCCGATGGCTGCTGCGACGTCACTGAAATCGCCTCTTCCGGCGGCATTCGGACCGGCCGGGGATTCCAAGCCTCCGCCCTCCCACGCACCGAGGTAATCTCCACCCGCCGACCAGTGACCAAACGCCCCGACAGCGTAGATGGTCGCCTCCGCCAAAAAGTCGCCAAAGACGTCGAGAAACTCGAGAAATGGTATGTGTTCCAAAAGCAGCGGGGACCGAAAGCTGTCAAGACCGGCCAGCGCGTGGCGGATCTAGAAGTCCTTGTCACCGCCGGAATCCGCTCCTACCTCGCTCATCGAAACCACGAGGTCTTCACAAACGACACCTACGCCGACGTCCCGCTTCCCGAACTCCTAAAACGCTTTAAAGCGACAGAGGGCGTCCCTCCACCCCCCGTCACCAACGACCCCGATGATATCACACCCGAACAACGCGACGCATTCGCGGAATTCGAGGAGCAGTATCTCGTACCCGGTACCGGCGCGCTCGCACAAGCAAAATCCATCGAAGACGAACAATACGCGCGCGCACTATCCCCCCCCCTCCTACAAGGCTGGGATCCTCGTAACGCTACCCCCGTCCACATCGACGTCGGGGAAGACGTCTACCCTCCCCGCCCACTAGCACTTATCGACTTCCGCCCGAAACTGGTGGACGAATACTTCCGCCACGAAGACCCCGAGGTGCTAAATAAACGCTTCTTAACATTCGATTGGATCACACGGTGTCTGTTTACGCTCCGCGCACAGAGTGTAACGATTGCGCTGAAGAGTTTGGTTCCGGGCGGGGAGTACTTGTTGGATGAGATTCCGGATGGAAGGGGCAAGGCGCTGGGAAAGAAGAGGGTCAGGTGTTTGCTTGTTGATGAGTTGGTGGATCTGTCGAAGGCGTGGGATTCGTGGCCGTTTAAGCCGGAGGATAGTGAGTGGGGGGGGTATTCGAGGGATACAACGGGGGAGGAGAATATTTAAATGTATGTATGTATATATAGTAGATTTAGTGAAGTGGAAGTAAGTGTATGCATAAGATTCTCTAATCTATTTGCCTGTGATAATTAGATCTGCATGGGGTTGGGGTAGATGTATTACATAGAAATTTTCCAGTCGGTTTGCCTGTGATACTCGTGTGAAGAAATGACTCCGGATGGGAGGGTGAATTCTGAGTCTTGAATGGCACATCCTGGTGTTTACGAATAGGTATCTGTGACATGAAAATGCTGTTTGAAGTTGCAGAGGACCCAGTTATCACAATATCGTTTGAAGCAAAAAGAAAAAATCCGGATTTAACTCGATTTAACGAGCACGTGCACTCGTTCCTGAAGCAATGGGGAACGTACGAACCACATCACGGGGGCTATACGGTAAGTAAAGTTAAAGACCGAACGCTTATTCATGAATCACGGGTATGCTCTGTAATACTCCGCATATTTGGCTGAACTGGCGACTTTGCAATTCGTACGCGTATGATACATACCCGACAGTTCCTATGCATTATGGGGACTCGGAATCGCTTGAAGAGGGTGGTAGAATAGAAGCTACTTGCACATGTGTATCATGCTACGGGAATCTCGAGTTTAGTTAGATAATAGGTAATACTATGTAACCCTCACTTGCGTACTTAAATCCCGTCAGACTAATTGCAAATAATCCAGAGAAAGGGCAAAAGAGGCATTGTAGAGTACCAGAGACTCCATAAGTTGCACCTCTTTATGCACATCTCAAAGTTATACGAGTACATGGTATGTATGACAGCATTGCTGAAAGAGAATCCTCGAACCCTCAAACCCAGGGTGTTGGTGATATCCGAAGCCGCCCACTCCATACTGGAGTTTGTTTGGAACCGCCTATTAAAACCTCTGCTTTTAAGTGAGCTCTATGATATGCTTGACTAGCGTTAGCCTATAGAAAAGTAGTGATAAAAGTAGCTAGCTCGTAAGCGCCGTGGCGCAAATCAACCAAACCACACGGAAACCACACAAATGGGGCTTTGGGTTGGAGTAATCTTTCAGGGCTGTGTCAAAGGGATTTCAAGCGCTCGAATACATTTTAGAGTTGTGTAGATACAGCTTAAAGACGTCTAACACGACTTTTTAACTTTTAAGTAACTCGGTGCTGGAGTGGCATATCAACGGTGCATGCAACTTTAGTAACACTGGGCAAAGATACCTATGATATGAGTGTATGTATCAAGGAGAGGAGATGGTTTGAACTTTAGGAAATATGGGTTCTAATTGGTGGTGCCTCCAAGTTAGGTCGCCAGTGTCCGCTCGTGGTCTTCTGAATACTGACTTTATGATCTTGAGACATGAGCATCCTATTCGATAGATGTGGTGCGACATACATGCATCGCTGTGCTGACGAGGTTACCCCGCTCAGCCTGCTTCCCTCGAGCTGACGATTCCTTCGCAAATCATCTCCTCCTACATACTCTTTGTTATTTGAAGATATTTGTACCGCATTCATGATTATCGATCCTCGATGCGCACCAGCGTTCAGAACTAGCCTATAGCCACCGAAAAGGGATACCTGGAACACCTAACATGCCCTTTTCTGACCTTTTCAATCGTAAAAAGGGCAAAGGCAAGGTCAAGGTCTGGATTTGGAAACTTTACTTTGGCTTAGGTTCGTTGGTTACTGACTTTACATGTGTCTTAGAATCCTTCCGAAAATCCGCCCGAAACAACTCACAATCTTGCGGAACCACTACCATTCGGACTACTTGAGCTAGCGAAGGGAGTCAACCCAATCGTGGAGTAAGGCCATGGAAACCAGCCTCACGCTAAACAAATCTCTAACAAATTCAAAGCATTGTCGCTGTTCATGGGCTTAATGGCCACCGCGAGAAGACATGGACTTCAAAGGATGGCGTGAACTGGCTCAAAGATCCTAAGCTTCTGCCGGAAATATTATCAAGCGCACGCATCTTCAGTTGGGGATACGACGCCAATACGCACAGTAAATCACATGTCACAGTCCAGTACCTCTACGACCACGCAACGACTTTGGTGTCAGATCTCAGTCTGGAAAGACAATTAACTGATGTATGAGTGAATTTAATGGACTCTCTTTTGCACAACTGATCTTATGATAGACGGAACGGCGCCCAATAATCTTTATTGCTCACAGCCTTGGAGGAATTGTTGTCAAGAGTGTAAGTGGTGACCCTTTTGAGCTAATGAAGAGCGTGTTCTAATTCTGGCAGGCTCTCATACATTCTGACTCCGCTCGAAAAGGTCATCTTGAAGCGCAGCGTGCAATCAAGCTTTCTACATATGGCTTATTCTTCCTCGGAACGCCACACCAAGGGGGGGAGGGTGTTACATGGGGTACAACATTGTTAAACGTTGCGTCAATTTTCGTCGAAACAAACAAAACCCTACTTCAGCGTCTTCAAAGAGACTCTGAATGGCTGCAGCAACAACTCCAGCAGTATGCCGCCATCAGCAACGAATTTGTCACCAAGTTTGCCTATGAATCGTACCCTACAACCATAGCTCTTGGCAAATCACTCGTTGTAAGCCTAGCTATCACACCCTTCGGCTTTCGGCTTTTAAACAACTTTACGTTGACTAGTAATAGGTTGTACCAAAGTCCTCCGCCATAGTTCCGGGCGCCGTTGATGCAGAGTCGATAGCTATTATGGCTGACCACATCAACATGGTTAAATTCTCCTCAGCCGAAGACAACGGATTTCGCAAGGTTTCAGGGCATCTCCAGTTGATGGTGAAGGGCTGTGCCGCGAAGATTGAGACAAATCAAGAAAACAAAATCACTGAGGAAGGTCAGTAGATGAATAAAGTATAAATATATGAAAATATGCCGGTTTCAAGCAAGGCGACATTTGAATAGCATAAACTGTTTCATTACCATCGCTTTCACTTTCCGAAGTCCATACCCTTCGTACCAGTTTGAATTCTGATACAAGCTACTTCTTAAATTTAAAAGCTAAATTTCTGACGGAATATACTTTAGTGCTTTTAGGATCCGAGAAATCCAGTTTTGTTATCCCCTTTGACCTGACTGGAGTACCGATCACAGCAAAGTTCGTTGGACGCGACTCAGAAATTAGTCAGTTGCAATACCTGCTACCTTCAGCTGAACCCAAACGGCGCAAAGTTTGTGTGCTGAACGGGCTTGGCGGCATTGGAAAAACACAATTGGCCATCGAATTTGCTAGGTCGTACCAAAGTAATTTCACCTCTGTCTTTTGGCTCAACGGGAAGAGTCGAAGTGTACTGGTCCGTTCTCTTGCGTTTATCGCAGAAAAACTCCCTCATGTTCGGAAGGGAAAAACTTCCGTGGAGGACGTGAAAAATAGTGAAACGGCGGAAAAGAAAGCGAGGGAGGTCTTGGACTGGTTCGCGCTCGAAGGGAACTCTCAGTGGTTGCTGATCTTCGACAACATCGACAAAGACTACGATTCAAGAATTGAGGATGAAGAGGCTTATAATGTGGAATCGTTTTTTCCAGGGACAGATCAAGGATCTATAATTATCACAACACGTCTAAAGCGTCTCGAAGAGCTTGGGAAATCCCTTCGAATTGGAATATTGAGTCCAGAAGAGACATTAGAGATTCTTGATGAAAGATTAGGACGAACTTTACTCCAAGATGAAGATAGCAACTGGAATTCAGGTGAGGGAAATCCGATATAGACTTGCGACTTCGATCTTCGTTCATCCACTGACAACCGCTTAGATGCAAGGGATCTTGTCAAGAAGTTGGATGGCCTTCCGCTTGCCGTGGTTTTAGCTGGATCTTATATCAGCCGAACCGGAATGAGCGTCTCGAAGTATCTACAACTTTACACAAAATCATGGCGAGACCTCCAAGGCAGTGCACGTCCCCCGCATCACTATCTAAACGGAACCATTGAAACCACCTGGACGATATCGTACGATGAGATCAAAAAGACAGATGAGTCTGCCGCAAAGCTTTTGCAGCTTTTGGCATGCTTTGATAATCACGATATATGGTTCGGGTTGTTAGAACGCGGCATCGATTATCAAGCACCAGAGTGGCTTCGTCAAATAGTTTCCAGCGAGGTCAAGTTTTACGGCGCCATGGAAACGCTGTTAAATTATTCCCTCATCGAAGCAGAGAGCGTAGGAAACTACTCAATGCACCCTGTTGTTCAGGGTTGGTGTCGCGAATACCTCAACCACAATCAGAGTGATGAGTTTACTCTGTTGGCTTTACTTTCAGTTTGCAAAGCGGTTCCTTCGTCAGACGAGCCACAGTACTGGGTTTTGCAGCAACGGCTCCTCCCGCACGCCAACCAAATTGTGAACTTCTCTCAGGGCGAATTTTGCTGTGGAGATTATCCACTGGAATCAATTTGCGACTCATTTTTCAGTCTCGGCAACTTCTACTCTGATCAAGGGAGGCTCGCGGAGGCGGAGGTCGTATACCAGCGAGCGCTGGCGGGGTATGAGAAGGTGCTAGGTCCGGACCACCCGTTGACCCTGGGGACGGTTGGTAGCCTAGGCAACCTCTATTTATACCCGAAGGAGCGAGTGCTTGTAAACCTTGAAGAGACGGAGGCTGCGTACCAGCGAGCACTGGTAGGGCTTGAAAAGGCATTCGGTCCGGACCACAGGTCGACGTTAATAATGTTAACCAACCTGGGCATCGTCAATGTTCTCCAGGGGAGACTCGTGAAGGCTGAGGTCATGTACCAGCAAGCGCTGGTAGGGTTTGAAAAGGTACTCGGTCCGGACCACATTTTGACGCTGAGGACAGTCGGCTACCTAGGCTACCTCTACACCGAGCAAGGTAGGCTCGCAAAGGCAGAAGTCTTGCATCAACGAGTGCTGGCGGGGCTTGAAAAGGCGTTCGGTCCGGAACACACGTCTACGCTAGGTGCAACTGGCAACCTGAGCAACCTCTACTCCAAGCAAGGTAGGCTCGCAGAGGCAGAGGTCTTGCATCAACAAGTGCTGGCAGGGTATGAAAAGGCACTCGGTCCGGAGCACAAGTCCACGCTACGGGCGGTCAACAACCTGGGCAAACTCTACTTCAATCAAGGCAAGCTCGCAGAAGCAGAGGTCTTGCATCACCGAGCGCTAGCAGGGTATGAAAAGGCACTCGGTCCGGAACACAAGTCCACGCTACTGGTGGTCAACAACCTAGGCAAACTCTACTTCAATCAAGGCAAGCTCGCAGAAGCAGAGGTCTTGCATCAGCGAGCGCTAGCAGGGTATAAAAAGGCACTCGGTCCGGTACACAAGTCCACGCTACGGGCGGCCATCAGCCTGGGAAAAGTCTACTTCAATCAAGGCAGGCTCGCAGAAGCAGAGGCCTTGTATAAGCGACTGCTGGTGGGATTTGAAAATGCACTCGGTCCAGAGCACATGTCTACACTAGGGGCGGCCGAAAATCTGGGCATCCTCTACCCCAATCAAGGCAGGCCCGCCAAGGCAGAGGTCATCCATCAGCGAGCGCTAGCTGGGTTTGAAAAGGTACTCGGTCCGGAGCACACGTCCACGCTATTAGCAGCCGGCAACCTGGGCGATCTCTACTCAAAACTGGGAAACCTCGTGAAGGCGGAGGCCATGTACCAGCGAGCGCAGGTGGGGTTTGAAAAGACGCTCGGCTCGGACCACCCGCTTACCCTATGGGCGTGCAATCAGCTGGACATTCTTACAGGGAACAGCGGGGCTCGCGGAGGCTCAACAATTTCGCTAGTGATACCGTGAGCGACTCTTCTAGTGGTCCGGGACGAGAGAGAGGCAGAACGAGGGTCAGTGAAAGGCGGCGGGATGGATTGAAGATCGAAGGGGCCGGGAGGATAAAGACTTTTTTCAGAGCCGCACCAGCACCATCGCCACCACCACAAAGGAACTGACTGCCAAAAAAATCCTGGCAGCCCTCAGCGCACTTCGTATCCTACTTCCAGCACCGCAAGGGCGAAGAGTCGTTTTGTACACCGATAACTACGTTGTCCTGTGCTTCGGGAACCATCCATCACACTCTTAACTGCTATATATGCGTCTTGTCTGCTGCGATTAGCCCGAGTCGAGTCTGTCAACAACCTCCGCGGATTCGAATCTTCTCAGTTAAGGTGAAGCGGCGGTGAGGCAACTTCTCTGGTCATTCCTTCCGCCGGGAAGCTGCTACACAGGGCTGGTTCTATGGCTACAGACTATCGGAATCAGATATCCAGCTTCTGCGAGTTTGAAGCCCTCAGGTGCTATATGGGTGACATCCAGCATTCCGTCAGAGATGCTTGTGATTTACGAGCCCCGCCAACCCGATGTGTCGGTGCGGGTCAACCACAGCACGGACGACAAGAGTACGACCAGCGCTTGCGTGTGAGAATAAGGACACGACGACGACCACGACGACGATGGTCATCATCATCCGGGAGCAAAGATATGTGCCAACGCGGCGATTCTATCAACAACTTACACCCAATAGGTAACAGGATTTACGCCGTGGTTGTGCCTGGATTGTGGGGTGTTGCAATGTCGGGTGTCGGAGAGATCGACTTTTACGCGGAGCATTGCAACGAAGAAGACGGTGGCGGCGGCGTGCGGCGTTGTTGGGTTTGTGGAATGGGCCTAGGGAGTGTGTGTAATTTTAAATTTACATTCTACGTGATCATTCGTGTTTCCGCTAGACAAAAACTTACATCACGGGATTCATCTGACTAGACGTCTGCTGGTACATAATATCATTAACATCGATAAAATGAATGTTTGAAATCCACCAAGGTTCTTGGCAAGCAATCGTGAAGTACATACCGAAGCCATTCGATGTCTGTCGGACCAATGTTTGTTACGCTTATTCCTTCGAGGTCTCACTCACCGCCGGTTATTAGCTTAACCCCGAACCCACGTAGCAGACGCGGGTGGTAATCAGGCCCGATGCTCGGTGAAAGGCGACTTGGCGGATTGATTGCGCGGACGATATCGGACTAGATGGCCGGATACTAAGTACGTTAAGTACCTAGGTTCGTAAGCAGGTGCTAGACGAAGTCACAGTATAAGGAATTCTTGGACCCGTGCCGAGTCCACTGTCACTTGGTACCCTTAGCCTTGACAACGGTCATACCGTACAACCTTCGACAACATAAGTGGAACGTGAAACTCACTGGGTCTGCAGCCACAACATCCGTGACACCTTCGAAATCTCTAACTATAAACTTCTCCCGTCGCAAGGGCCGATAAGCCAAATGGTCTACCGCGCAATACTTCAACTTCCGAATCTGAAATTCTGCGCACCCTATACTTATTTTTCCTATCAACAACTAGCAGCAAGATACTCTCTATGGATGGTCAACAGGGAGCTGATTCTGGTTCTCCGAATCAGACTATAAAGAAGACTCGGAGGACATAACCATGGCAACAAAGACGAAACCCCGAGAATATTAACTCCGCCGCGGCAGCGAACCCGAAGACGTCCATAGAGTCCGCAAGAAAGCATCTAATCTTGCGTCGGTGAGGGTACAGGGAACACGGGGAATTCGATCGAAATGTTGTCAATACTTTGGCTTGTTATCCTATCAATAAGACGTCCTTCCGCACAAGAGCTTGGAATGGGGAGATGCGCATTATATATACTCACACTATTTAGTACGGAATGAGACGGGATAGGTTTTGTAAATGCCCGAAATCTCGTCGAGCCGCTCACCAAGGCCCAATCTCGTGTTCTGGGACGGGTATTCTTGTCCGAAGCGTCGAAATTTCATGTACTTACACTTCTTACTGGCAATTCTACCAACCGAAATTCGAAATTAGGGAATTCTTAGAGAGAAATAGGCTTCTTTTGAGGCCAAGGAACAGAGGGAAGGAAGGTTAGAATAAATTTTCTTAGGCTTTTATCCAAAAGCAGTTACTCTTGCCGTTGAGCCTCAAACCTTATATAAACCACGCAGTTAAGCTGTGGCTACTGTGGCTTGAACCCTGTGCAACGCCACCTGGATTCACTCTATCTCCACCAAACATTCTACTGCTTTTGGGACATATGTGAAGCGGAGGTATACGAGCGAATACCCCGCTACTGAATAGTTCTGACAGAATAGCTAAATATTAATCTCCTTGCAGAGTTCACTTTGCAATGGGAAAATGTGTAGTGCGCATGCGCATGTATAGTACAACGACAAGATACACAAGTATTACTGCTAGACACGCGGAGGCTAAGAACACTCCCACAAAACTTAAATTTATAGGCATACGCAACACGATGTATAAGTCAGTCTGCAGTCTCGTGTATCACACAAATTTATCTGCTACAAGATGGGGGCATTTCGGGCCGTATGGATAGGGTGGGCTGTAGGGATAGGATGGTGCCAATGGTACATCATACATAAACATCGAGAACAAGTATATCTAGCTCTCTTCATGATTAGGGAAACGCCCAGGAGAGTTCTTCGTGCATACATAATTATAACTTCCCTACTAAGATAAAACATTTATTGCGTGTTCCTCCTGGCCTCATCGGCACGGCACAGTTCCCGCCCTTCCTGCATAGATATTTCCTGCCTTCCATCCGTTCCATGGTGGATAAGAACTACCTAACTTTCTAACCAGTTAGCTCTAGGGATCCAGTCTTTTGTAGTACTATGTCGGATGTCGAGGGATCATTACTAGGAAGCTGGGATGAAAATACCTAAATCTAGCATGGTTGGAATAATATAGCGCTACGACTCTGATACCGATACGACGACGATTGTTGTGCGCCTCGGGGTAGGCATAGTTTCCGACGCTCGTGCGTAGTCGTCCCCTAAGGATCAAATGGATCAGCCAAAATCAAAGGAAGTAGTAGTACTAAATCGGAAGTATCTGGTGTAAACCTGTTGCATCTGGTTGTTTTCTGTTCTCCCGGTTCCTCAGGTTGCAAACAATGAGAATCAGTGGAGGAAGGCCGACAAAAACGCCGACGATTCCGATAATAGCCTCGGTGGATATTGTCATGCTGGGTGGGTGGTATTTTTTCTTTTTTTTGCTCGCTGTGCAGTTTCTGAATGATACCGAACAAGTAGAGGCGGAACGGGCACATATAATTATATATTTTCGAGCTGCGGGGTGTGTGACTTGGATTCGTATGCTGAAGGACAACATAACCTGAAGAATGAAAGATTTTGGATGTTGCCAATCGTCGGTACCACCGAACTAGAGGCTGTTGGGAGAGGATTTTGGATTTCTCCAATTGTCGATGAGGATTTGTTTTAGTGCATGGAACTAAAACACAAGATTTGGGATTAAGCCAATCGCATTCACCCTGTGCTTCAGGGATGCAGGTAGGAGCAGGGGGTATCGACTGCGGCTCGAAGTAGGTGAAGTGGGACACGTCAAGCTGACAAGCAAGATTCTGGGTTTAGCCAATCATTTGGTTATGGGTTGTAGACGGAAGATTTTGGATTCAGCCAATGGTGTAGGTGAGGCTGTACCATGACGCTACGAGGGGTAACAAGCAGGCGAATGTTAATGTTGCAGCGCAGCAGCAGTTAGGCGCTTAGTTAGTATAAAAGAATATGATACCCGCCATCGTTTCCCAACAGCACCCACAAGACACATTCACCTTTCAAAAACCTTCACCGCAATTTTCATACTTCCACTTATCATATCCTCTAAACTATCTCCAAGGGCGAAAATGCCACCAAGACAGCAAGCCATACATCTGAACTGGGAGCCTCACCGGGACGAAATCAAGACCATTTACATGGACGATGATATGTCGCTCAAGGGTGTCATGTCGCACATGAAAGTCAAGCATAACTTTGAGGCTAGGTGACTGAGTTCCCAAGAACATCTGTAGTAAAGCTATAGGTCTAACAATTTTTATAGTAAAGCGCAGTATGAACGCCAGCTCAAAAAATGGCACTTCCGCAAAAGTTTGAACAAAACCGAATGGCAATCGATTAATCACCGGATTCAGAAGCGAAAACTTGGGGACAAAGAAAGTGAGGTGTACATCGATGGGATCCAGATTTCACACAAGAAGATCAAGAAAGAAACATTGCGGCATCGTCCCCCACCAACTTTTGAGCAAAGATGTGTATCAGGTATTGTTCAACCGATCCGTTACTATCCAATATCCTCGCGCTAATTCTATTATTTCTAAGCCGCAAGCCCAAAAACTCCAGAAGGGGTTGTCATCTGCACGCCACCTCCACTCGCTTATACTGTGCATGTCAGACTGGAGAATCTTCCATGGTTCAAGTTCCAGGACTTTGTTGATGCCAGCGGTAATATTATACCTCGGGTTTGAAATTTCAATCAATTATTAAATACTAATGGATCTGATAGTTACCAATCGGACTACTACGAGACAAGACCCTTGGCGTGACCAACAATCTTTCAACTCTCCGCAGGATACAATCGACCCTAGCTTGATCCTGTCCGCATTTCAATATCAAGCAAATGACATACCATTGGTCACTACTATCTCCACATCAGATATCTCCTGGATTTTTCCCGGACACCTTTCGACAGTGACGAAAGCTGACCTTCTCGAGAAAATTTCGAGTGACAGCTCCCATTTCCAAGTTAGGTTTCTGGAAAGATGCGATGGAGAGCTCATGGCAAACATTGGTAAATTACTTGGACCGGTCAACCGAGATACAGTGCTGCAGATAATCAGGTTCGCTGCATATCTCTCTTCCAACAATATATTAGACGACGATAATACCGATCATTTCCTTCAATGGGCCATCAACAATGGACAAACATTAGTTTTCGCATCGTTTTTCTCGCAGAAGATGCCGACCATCGAAGCCTTCGCAAAACATGTATTCGAAAGTGCACTACGAATTGGAGCTGTGGATGTCGTACAGGTTTTGCTCGGGGTAGGCGTTAACCCAAGTCTGCCTACCAGCTCTAGAAATACCCCTCTCAGAATAGTCGTACAGAAGGGCAACATCAAGCTATCCAGGCTCCTGTTAGATGCTGGTGCCGACGTCAATGCTCCGGCCGCTGACTATTCTGGAAGAACTGCACTCCAAGTCGCAGCAGGAAGCGAAAATATTGAGCTCACTCGGATGCTGTTAGATGCTGGTGCCGACGTCAATGCTCCGGCCGCTATCCATTCTGGAAGAACTGCACTCCAAGTCGCAGCAGGAAGCGGAAATATTGAGCTCAC
>Ga0307512_10001272_pt1 | contig 36283 bp, 33 predicted proteins | sample 14_EM_MG_FD_200267 | JGI IMG/M metagenome (GOLD analysis project Ga0307512, IMG submission 200267) | Populus trichocarpa ectomycorrhiza microbial communities from riparian zone in the Pacific Northwest, United States - 14_EM | ecosystem: Host-associated > Plants > Roots > Unclassified | place... | reverse complement strand
CACCCGGTGCTCACCAGCGAGACGTTTTGGTGGTAGGAGGGGGAGCTGGCGGAAGGGATAGCGTCTGTGGAGACATTCGAGGAGCCTGGCATATATCAGAAGAAGGCGGAGGGTGTGAAAGGGAGGATGGCTCACCAGACAAAGTCGCTGTATCTCCTAACAACCCTGCTTCCTCTTCTGGTACTGCAGATCTGGTAATTCCTGTGCTGAAACATGAACATGCCCTCCTTTTCGGGCAGCACATTGACCGTTACATTCTCCTCCGGAGCCTTCATGGCAGCTTTGATTCTCTCAAGCCCAGACGCAACAGTACCATTCCTTCCGTGATCATCGCCACCAGCACCACCACCAGCACCAGCACCACCATTCAATCGGTTCCCACCCAGCCCACCAAAACTGCCATGTCTAGTTCCTAGGCTTGAGTGCTCTCCGAACCCGGCACCAATAATGCTCTGACTGTAGTTTTCCCCACCATATCCTTGCTGAGCTCCAAAATCGTTATTCCCCCAAGTTGAAGTAGCTGTACGGGTGGCGTTAGTATTACGTAGTGCAGCATGTATATCATCCGGCTCATGCTCTTCTATCTCCTCTTCCACGCGTCTATCCTGTGTGCCATCCGTCGTGGGGAAATGATCCACCTGCGGCGGCGCAGAGACTGGTGGTTGCTGGGAGTGCGAATTCGTAGCTTGAGGAGCACCCCACGGATCATCAACGCTCGACGAAAACAATGCCACGGCGTTCCTGGTCCGAACCGGCGTCGTACTAATAGGTGTGGACTGCTGGCGTGCCACAAAGGTCGGCTTATCTGAGGTAGGGCTTTTCGGTAGCTCACTAGCAGAACGGGAATGCTGGCCCGAGTTGCGGTGTTCCGTCTCGTCACTGTGCGTAGTCGTCGGCGGCGGTGTCATCAATCTCGATTGTTCCTGCTGCTGCTGCGGCTTCTTTTGTTCCGGCGGTACGAGTCCCTTCAACTGTGGTATTGGTAGTCCTGCACACATTAGCACCTTCGTAGACGTAGCAACAGACGGGAGGACAACGCACTGCCTCTCCTAGCATCTACTGAGTCCACTCCAACATCATGTTCTCCCTCCTGCACGAGCCCCACCATAGCAAGTAAGCACCACACCTCCCCCCTTCCAACCAAATCCTTCTTCCCCACAACAACATCCCAAATCTTCCCCCTCTGCTCTGCATACACCCCAGCCTCATCCAACACGCGATCCGTCGCGCCGCGCGCTTCCACCATCCCATCCGCGCCATCTCCAAACTCGCTCACCAGCTTCTCATACACTTGGTAGTACGCCAGCGGGATTTCGGCATTTTCAGAGGTGAGCAGCGAGCGCACGACATCTCCGAGGTTCTGAGAGCGGTTCCGGTGGACCCGCGGGGAGGTGGCGCCAGCCCATGCGCCTGAGTCCGCCGTTTCGTCATCGAAGAGTGAGGGCGGGCCTGAGAAGTCCGGGGAGGCGAAGAGGGAGCGAGAGCCCGGAGGCGAATCGCCAAATAGCGACATTGGTGGTCGGGCGTTAAGGTTTGTTCTGTGATTGAATCTCGAGTTGTGGATAGATGAAGCGATTAGTACATCAAAGCGATGAAGTGGGGGTTTTGGTTGGTTGTTTGGTTCGACGTGGCAGTGGTTGTATTGTGTGCAGTGCCGGATCAGTCAGACTCACTCGAAGAGCTAGAGTGTTGTTGGTGTTGTGAGCTGCGGGCTGCAAGTTACGACGTCGAGCAATACCAGCTACAGCTCAGTGCTGCTTTTAACGCGCGTTAGCTGCTCTTTACGGGGGATGGATGCGATAGTAGAGTAGTGATAAGAGCGCAGCGAGGTCCTTGTTCAAGCAGCCGAGTGCGTGCAGTAGAGTCTGAGTCGTGCTGCGCGCTCGTCTGTATGTATCACAGCTCCACTGATAACGAACCCAACCTCATTTACACATCACCCGCCATCACTCTGGGCAGTCTTCTGCAAAAGAGCATTATAAGGCAGCTATTTACGCCTGATCATACACCGAGTAAACAGCCAGGCAACAATAGTAAACCGTTCAATTAGAATTAAGCTTCTTAAAGTATGACTCTCGCAATGCCAGTAACCTCCAGTTCTCTCATCCATGCTTGCGTATCCACCCGTATCTCCATCTTTTGATCTTGTGTACAGCATTTAACGAAGGTATCCTGCAAAGAGAACAATAGATTAAAGCGCAATAAAAAGATAGAAGTCCTATCCAACCTATTGTTGGTGCGCCGTAGTAATGGGGTATGCTGTAGCACTTCACTGGATATTACGTAGGGATATTACGTTTCCGTCTTTCCTAGGCTAAAGTCGAAATCTCGTCGTGTGGTATTTACAATTCCTTCTTTGTCGCACCGTTTTGCGCATTGCCATTTTTGGCCGGAGTAGCCTCTATCTTAGGAGTACTGCCGAATCTCGTCAACTAACCTCCTACTCGTGTCGAGAATAGGGAACCTACATCTCGTCCCCATGAACCGAGCTGTCCTCGTCTTCATCACCATCACCTTCATCCTCACTCCTCTCGTCGACTGCCTCGCTGCTCATGATAAACCGTTTCGCGATTCTCAAAATGAACCATAGCCAGAAGAGATTCAAGGCCTGGATACTTCCGAGCAAAGTCCCAGAAATGAACTGCGCAAGCTTGCATTTGTAGTATCCACGGTCCCAATCCAGTACGAAGGGACCCACCGTCTTAAACTCCTTAGGGATACTGATGATGATACCAAGGTTGATGTAATGTCTCGTATAGATCCAGATCACGATAAACAAGCCGAAGTATGGGCCTATGAGCGGGTGGTCGAGGTAGTTTAGTGTCTTGGATGTTGCCAGAAAGAAATCGCTGATGTCGTGGGTTATGAAGACTGCGATTCCCATATAAGTGAAATGAAATCTGTAGCTGGACGCAATAAGAGACAACGTGACGACATGATGCAAGACTAGCTCATGGAAGTCTTTCCGTGGCTTTTCGAGTTGGAGAAGGAGAACAATCGCCTGTTGACTCCAATACGCAGCCTGTAAGAGATAATACGCCTTAAAGTCGGCCGTGTGGGTTTGATGCGGGTATCTCTCATAGAACCCGACGGTTCTAAAATACCAAACCTCAGTGTTATACATCACATACAGCCCAAATGGAATGAAGACCGCAAAGTAGGTAGCTGTATACGTCTGTTCCATGAACCGGGCTACCTTGGCCTTCCTGGTAATGTCGCATCGGTGGGCGAGGGGCCGGAGAACGCGTTGCATCAAGAATTCCCGCGTAAACGAGAAAAAGAAGGTGTAGAACAAGACAAAGGATATGTCCTTCAAGCCCTTTCCGTACTGCGTCGCGTTCGGCCACATTGACGTCGGATCTGGGGCTTGCGGGTAAGAGAGGTATATTGCTGCGTGTAGAGGATTCTCAGGTGTAGGATTGATAGCATAGCCGGCAACCACCAACAAGAGAATGACCAACGGGTTTACTGCGGTGCATTATGAGAAACTTGCAATCATAGGAGCGGCGGTGGTGATCATACGCCATGTGTTCCGGTATGATACCTCCCTGTACCAGGTGAAAAACGTTCTTGTCCCTGACTTCGAAAACCGTCTATCCTTCGACAACACTTGCCGCCGACTTTTCGAAGCTGCCCTCTGCTCCCAGAATCATACTCAGTAAATAGCCCAGCTACGTTCAGTCGAACGAAGGGAGGCTGAGGGGTTATCGGGAAAGGGGTCGCGTGTAACAGATGAATAACCGCACCTGTGAACAAGTAGTGCCCATTGTCGAAACTGCCGGCGCCGATGTATCACCCCTGATGTCCGACCCAAGTGATGACTTCCTTCTAGGTCTTGCCATATCGACAGTCCTCCCAGCGATTTTATATATGGTGGTCGGTTGTTGGAATCCGTTCAGCTAATAAGCCGAGCAGGATGATAGTCGAGAGCTGTGGGACCAATACGAGGGAGGCGGAGGGATATAAGCCCGTAGCGGCAGGCTAATAGATGGCGTAGATGCGCAGAAGCAGAATTCTAGGAGTGGTAGACAGTCGTAGAAACGGATTGTACTGTCTTACACTTACATTTCTGACCGCAGTATGCCGGTACTAGCGCACCGTGTGCGTGCATCGGAGTTTTAGGTTCCGGCTTCGGCCAAGACATGCAGATGATGCTTGCAACACAACTGATGAGATATCAAAGCTTACTTTCTCTACAAGCCAAGGACCGACCCAGACACTAGAAATACCAGACTCCAAACGCCAAACACCGAATACCTCCATGAGCCCCAAAAACCCCACCAAATCTTACACACTTCACGCCATATGCAGAAACTCTTCCCTACACAGCAGGTAATGGGTTCCTGTACCAGTCAGCACCTCGCCGCTCTTCTACGCTAAAAAACTCAATGACGTACCTGCAAATTGGGCACTGCAGCCGAAACCGCATCCAGCCCTCCAAACAGTGAGTATGGAAGACATGTTTACACGGCGTAACCATATACGCCCTCCTCCCCAGTAACCCAACTGCACTTCCTCCACTGTGGTCCCCATCTCTGCCATCCCCAACCCCTGCAGTCGGTACCTCCACTGTCTGCATACAAACCACACAATCAAAGCTTCTCCCCCGACCTCCATCGATAGGAGATCCCATCTCCTGCGCAGTTTCTTCGTCGCGCATTGGCAACGCCGAGTGGTAATCATAAACCGGCGGCAATGAGTGACTCGGGATCAGGAAGCGTGGTCCAAAAACGTCCTGACTTAGCAACGCAAGACACTGAATCCATACCCACCCCACAATCACTACCGCGGCCTGAGGATTAGGTTCCAGGAGAAAGATGTTTTTCGGATAGAGATAAAGGTAGAAAACCGGCAAAAGTCGGAGCCCCGACATTCCAAAGACAAATTCCCATTGCAAGGCTTTGCGACAGCCACGCATGATATTGCGGTGGACCTGTGGTACCCAGTAGGAGTTGACGATGATTAAAAGAATGTGAACAAGGATGTCGCGGAAGAAAGGGGGCCATGTTGAGACGTAGAGAGTGAAGAAAAAGACGCCCACTAGAACAAAGTAGAACTTGATGTGGAGGGCTCCGATCTCGGAGTTTACTTCCTCATCAGTGGCAGCAGCCTGATTCGGAGTGATGATGACAGTAGTTTGCGGTTCTGCAGTAGCTGGGACTGGAAGACCCCCGGCTGTTTGTGGTGCTGGAGCGGGCGGTGTAGGTGCTGAAGCTGGTGCAGATTGCCGTTGTACTCGATATGTGTAGACCAGAAAACGCATTCCGAAGACGGCGGAGAGCATCAGGTAGCAAAACGACACCGCAACCATAGGGAGGAAACAACCCGGCCCCAGAAGCACGGCAGCAACCATAAACATGAAAAAGCAATATCCATCCACCACGGCCATCATAGTAATCGTCCAGAAGCTGACCCTGCTGATGGTACTGAGCGTATTCGACTCATTCATTTGGCGTATTAGCATCCATACCTGTGCTGTAGCAAGCAAGGCCGCACCAAGCGCAACATGTGTCGCCTGGTAATACAACGGCCACAACTTCTTCCCCTCCAGATTGTCAGATACCAAGACAAAGCCACAATTAGGTGAGTATATCATTGTAGACACTCTCAGTGGCGGTGGGGGAGGTAAAGAAGAGCCAGTAGGAAACCGCATCTCGTGCTCAATCTCGCGCAAGATCTCCAAATTTTCATATCTCTCGTCCAGACTGGAGTCGACTGGATGGAGTTGTGTATACATAATGTACTCGCACTGCGGTTTTGACGTCGGAGCATCGGCACTAGGTAACCATGGAGCTTCTAGGTACTGGGTTTTCTCCATCTCCTTCACAGTTTTCTCAATGGACGGTACCAGCAGCTCCTTAGATTGATTAAACTCGACCTCGGACATTGTAAGGTGCGGTATTGCAAAGAACCCCGCAAACCTAGATTCCAGCTCCATAAGCACAAATACCTAGAGACACGGATGAGATCACAGACCTTTCCGAAGTAGTCGCGGCAACCATCTCTCCTGTGTCCGTAAAATGAACCCCGCTCAAACTCACAGCCGCCTCTTGCTTCCCATCACGATCCCTAATCCTCAAAGTCATCTTCACCTGCGCCAGAGCTTTCCCCTGGGAATCCGGATTCGTTGCATCCTCGAAAGCCAGGATAAGCTTCCCCGTCGAGAGCTTCTTTAAGTTTGCGGGGTAGGTGACATTCGGCAAAGCAGTAGTAGGTAGCTTCGAATCATAAACTACCTTTCTCCATTCCCCCAGAACACTTCCTGTTGTATTTTGATAAACCGGCAAGTCCCTTTTGAACTTGAACGAGGACGTCCCTTCCGTCGGTAGCCCCTGCGTCGCTGATGATTTCGGTTGCGCAACTATATAATGTCTCAACAAAGCCCGCCGAATATTCCTCCATGTATCCCTAACCACCTCTGCGGGTATCGTAGTCGTCGAACCCGTAGTATCATTAGGAGAGGATAGCAGGCCAGTTAGGTTTCCCGGATGCCCGAACGTCGAGTTCCGTAATACTTCGAGGCTGTAGCGTTCGTGGACTATTCGTTTACGAAAATTTGGAGGGCTCGACGTGTCTGGAAAGAAGAAGATAATAAGGAGGATTAGTATCAAGACAGCACGGTTCTGTTCCATACCTGCAAGCTGTCCAAATGTGGCGACGCGGAGATGGTTCGATGATTGTGGGATCCCTGTCATGTCATGATGTCATGTGACTGTGGGTTAGGTTTGTTACAACTCATTGAGAAATTCTTCGACCCAATATAAAAGCTGGATTGATGGCTTCACCTCAGGCTTAAAGGAACTTTATTAGTTGCTAAGCGGCGAGTACCAAAGTGTGGAAAAAAAAACAATACCCCAAGAACGATGAGCAATCTCTACCCAACATCCATTGTAGCGCACCCTCACACGTATCGACAGTATGAGCTCCAATGTCATTGCCCTCCGCGCATTGCCAGAGCCAGAACATGCCCCCAAAACCGCCAACTCTTTACCACGCAACATCCATGAAGTCTCGTCCATCGACCTCATTCGCTCCTGTCTTAACACCTATCCATTCCACCTCGCCCCACGGACCGCCTTCGATCCGGCCCTTGACCCTCATTCCACCCTTGCCCACCGAAAACTCCATCTCTCCCTTGTGACCCCCTCCCGAAAACGGCACCCGGCTCTGTTTTGCCATTGGAAGCCAGTCGAGAGTGCACAACGCGTGAATCGTTCCTTCTCCAAGATCGATAGAACCCGTAATCTTTGGCTCAATGGAGTGCCGGTACAAGTTAAGTGTAGATGAGTAGGTAGGGAATGTGTCACAAGTAACCGTGTATGTGCCTAGTAGGTTATCTGCGAAGGCAATGCGAGGCTTAGGCGAAGCCTTTAGTGCGTTGGGAGAGGGATTCGAGCGACGAGTGGCTGCAGCAATGGCGGCGTGTAGAGCGGCGTCTTTCTTCTTTGCAGTTGTAGCTGTTGACCCCCTCTTTGCAGACGGCTCCTTTTTAGTAGTCGTCAGTGCGCTCGTAGTCTTCGCCAGAGTCTCCTTTTTCATGGTCGTGGTCTCCTTTCCCTTCCCCGCAGCAGGCGCCTTTTTCTTTTTATCCACCTTTCCCTTATCCTTGCCCCCTCCTCGTGCTTCAAAAGCTGCTTTGAGTCCCTTTTCCATCTCTTTCAGCTCTTTTGGCTGAGACTTGAGGTTTCCGTCTGTAATCGCTTTTTTTATCCTCGCCTCCAACTCATCTTTATTTCCGCTCAACTTCAGTGAATAGTGGGCGAGCTGGGCCCTGAGGAATTTCACGGAGATCTGATCGGGCGTGAGAAGTCGCTTGAGAATAACCGATTGAGTGCATCGGGGTTCGAGGTCGTAAAGCAGCCCCAGTTCCGAAAAGCTGAATTTACCGGCGGTGATAGTAGAGGACGACATTATTGTTCAATTGATTTGCTGATACCGCTTGAGATCTCAAAGTGACGTGGAAGTGGAGGGTGGGAAGTGGAGGGTGGGAAGTGGAGGGTCGACGCGTCAGTGCAAACAGGAGCTCTGGGTTTAGGCTTGGTCCGGGGGGGAGCTCAACTGGGTGGGTTAATTAATGTACGCCAGCCGCATCATGCACTGTCGGGAACTCAAAATGAAGTATTAAATAAATTGAATCCAACTGTTCGATGAATCTGAGGTCTATAAGCATACAGAAAGCTCTTCGCAAACGAGGTTCGCGTACTATATATTCCGAGCAAGTAGCTTCCTTCACAGCAAGTCACTCAGTATTCTAAATGTGGACGAGTGATAGGTGGAAGCATCAAGCCCCTACAAACTCACAAACAGCTCCCCACTTCATTCACCACTTCGCAACAACCTTATTCTTCCCTCCAACCTCTCTCAAATCCAAAACAAACTCAATATCCTGTCTTCAGTCATTGACTATTTTTGGAACCTAGAAAAAGCAAGTAAGAGATGCCCAGAAATGTGGTTCAAGCTGTGGTTAGGGTCGCAACTTAATTGAACCGATAACCCTCCGGAGGAGAGATTCATCCAACTCTCGAGACTTCTTATGATAAACCGTGAGACAATACTACTACCTGTAATACCTCAGATCATTCAGTTAACTACGACTACGCAATAGCTATCGAGGAGTAAGCTCTGCTGCTACGATGACGGTATTATCTGCCGTTCCTCGTGAGCTCATTCTCCAAATTCTCGAATCCGCAGGCGACCTCAAAGACCTTATATCGCTAATCTCCACCTCCCATCTCTTCTACGACGCCTGGATAACAAGCCGCCGTTCTATCCTCCACGTGGTCCTAAAGCGACAGATACCTTGCTTTGAGGAAGCTCTTGAGCTGTTCCGTCTGCAGAAACATTGTAGATCCCCCCTCAATGACAGTAGCATCGCTGACTGCCCCCAGGGTCACAAGATGCAAATGATCCCATTGTAGAAGCAAAGCATATCTTCCGCGTGGCGCTTATCGTTTCTGACGCTTGTAACGAATTCCTACGAGAAACCGCCGCCAGATTCAGTCGTCTACGCATACCAATGCTGCCCGAGGAGCGCTTGCGTTTCAGCCGTGCTTTCTACCGCATCTGGATCTCTGCTGAGACCCACCGTAGACAGGATATTGCCAGCATGTCGCTCAAACAGCTTCTTCCCGTGGAAAGACTCGATGACCGCGATCTGCAGTGCATATGCGAACTTTCTGCATGGATGTTACTGGTTGCTTCCCAGCACTTTAAGGGAATAGTCCCTGATTATCGCTACATCTGGATCCCTGTTCTTGGGGCGGTTTGGAGACTTGCGTTTTCACAGGAAGGTCCCGATGCGAGGATGGGGGAGAACTCCACTATGCACCCAGTAGGGTTTGTCAAGCCTGGGGAGTTGCTGGATGGCTTTTTCTCTGCAGCAAATGGGTTCGGTGAGAAGTGGGATTCTATGTACGCCATGGCTGTGGCCGTCTTGGGGATGTTTCCGCAAGTTATGACACCATGGGATGTGTATTTTCCTTAGTACTGGGTGGATTGCTGCGGGATTCTTTCTAAGGCAGTCTGTGCAGCTACATCACTAATAATTACAGCTCTGCTCGCTATTTACTTGGCTTGTTCTTCTATTTACTTGTCTCGTTCCTAGCCTCTCGTTGCTGTGGATAAACGAGGTACATATAGGCAAACCTACCGGAGTCAGGGTATGTACAAGACAAACATACTACCAGAGAGGAAGTACATCTTAACCCAACCAGTTCGACATATTTAAAAAATGTATGGTTGATATGGGGAGTCACTCGTCTTCACGGCTACTTCACCCGAAGTAACCCCGTACCTCCTAGACACCTTACATGCCCATCAATACCCCAACAAGGCGCAAGGCAGAAACAGTACGATCACAATTGTCATCAGAGAAATTCGGAAGATAAAATCCGGATAGTCTCAGAAAACTATCATTGTTGAATGACTTTTGGGGGCGAAAGCTTCGCGGGTTGAAAAACAACGCACACGCCAAACACAACCTGATCCCGTTCAAGCTGTTTTACTCTAATAAGTATAAATTGTGTGACTGCAATAACGAGGCATTGTGTCCGAGTGGTTAAGGAGAGAGATTAGAAATCTCTTGGGTTCGCCCGCGCAGGTTCGAGTCCTGTCGATGTCGCTATCCCTTTTAGTTTCATAAATTCCCTTCATAGCTGTTGAGTGCTAAAGCTTTTTACAGGCGGCGGTGGATGCTGAGGGAATGGGATTACGCACCAGGGGGCAGGTTCAGTTCGGGTGGGACTCTCAGTTGGATGGTTCTCGTCCCCTTTCTCCCGTGTGTCTTTCGACAGAACCTAGATGATAGCGAGTGGGATTACCAAATGCTATAAATCTACCCTAGAAACGTGACGTGGTAGGTTGGACAGTGGAGTCCTTACTGTAGGTATAAAAGTCCACAACCTTCGTTCATAATCTCCTTCTCCCTCCCGCAAACACACGCCGGTAGGCGATGACGCTACGTTAGAAGAAAGAAGGGAAGTTTAATTATCTCAAAGGATTATACATCACTCCAATCCAACACCGTTTGCTGCTGCCGCTGCCGCTGTTGGGAGACCACTGCTTCCTCCCCGTCCTCGTCCTCCTCCTCCGCGGATTTCGATTTCGCCAGCTCCCCCACCAGCCTCTCCAAAATAACCGCCGAGTCAACTCCACACACCTCAATCTGCCGCATCAACCCGTGCACAACGCGATCGGCATCATCCCCATCACTGGCCGACGTCCTCCCCAATACCTCACCCACCTCCCTCAAGATATAGTCCCGGTCCTGGTCCCCGGCCGTCCCCCTACCCTTCTTCCGCTCCCGGAACCTCTGAGCCCTCTCTCTCCCGCGCGCCCGCTGATGTGCCGCCCGTTGGTCTGGCGTCCACGTCGCCACCACTGCCCGTAATACCCGCGGCCGGTAGTGCGTGTAGTTGAATGAGAGGTGTGCTTGGCAGCCGGCTTTGCGTTGCTGGCAGAGGTGTGTGTAGAGGCGTTTTTGGGGGGAGGATTTGGAAGACGACGAGGAGGGGGAGGCGGTGTACGTGCAGTTTGGCACTGGGCAGTGGCCCAGGGTTTCGGGCATTATTGTTGTGGTTGTGGTGACGGTGCGCGTGTTGGTCGGTTGTTGCCGCTCGCTTAATTTCGGCCTCGCATCCTGGAAATGGACAGTGCAGGGTGAAGGGTTTAAGGGCATGGAATGAGGACTTCGGACGGGGTTGGGGTGGGGCTCTCCAAGAGTGCAGAATCGGAATGGTGCTCCTTTGCTGTACCGTAATCCCACATCACCGCTTGATACTTTAGCGGGGGTCCTCCGTTTCAGTGAGGCTCATGTGAGGCCGGTAGACGTCTATTAGCCTCACATGAGGGTGACTGAAATATCATGTTGATGTGAGGATACTTGTTGGCTCATGGTAGCCTCTCAAACTTATGACTATCCTGCCACTGTCACTGACACAAATCATTCAGGCAGATTTTAAGTATTCTCACAATCAGCATTTTGGAGATTCTTGTGCAATGCTGCGAAAACTAAAAACTCTTTACCTTCGCAGCCAAATAAAACATTACATAGCAGGTATTCTGTGATGGGGTTGTCACTTCTGGAAGTTACTTTTAGCTCTACAATTATTTCCCGCTGCACCTGTGATTTTGGATATGCAGATGTGCATGGGGTGGTGGCGGTGGCGGTGGCAGTAGCAGTGGCAGCAGAATGCTGGTGATGATGGTGGTGACAGTGCATGTGGTGATGGTGATGGTGATGATGGGGCCACAGTGAAAGTGTGTGCTATTCTGAAGAGCTAGAAGCCGTGCCCCACAACCTCACCCAGCGCTTGAAGCTTGAAGCACGGCTATGAGGGCAGCTACTGAAATCCTGTCAGGATTCTGATGTGAGCCTAGCAGGCATGACAGACCTCCAGGAGTGCCATGGTTGCAGCTGGCTGCAACCGCTGCAAATCTATCTGGTATCAACTGTGCCAGTACTGTCATGAGTATGCAAAATCAAATCAAGGTGATTGCAAGATCAACCTCATATGCGCCTCATATGAGCCTCACCTAAAACGGAGGACCTCCGCTAAAGTAGCTCCCCCCTCGTGCTCTCCTACTCCCTTTGTGGACAATTAAGTACGCTACTTTACACCAAAAACAACCTCTATGCACGGCCAGTGCCGCTATCGTAACTGCAACTGCTGGCCGGGCCTACTGTCTCCCTTACCCATGGCTCTCATCTAAGATTACAATCTTGGATACTTGGGTCCACTACAGCTAGAGAACACTTCTTTACCAACTACAAGTTCGGCGGTTACTACTTGACGCCAACCTTCCTCCGAGAAGACCTGCTGGCAGTCGGAGTTGGTGTGAAGTCATTAGAATATCCTGCCATACGGAACATACAGGTTGTAAATGGCTGGACATTGAAGGGGAAGTAGCTGGAGTCTCAAGTGGTGCTAGTGAGAGTGATGCTAGCTGCCCACTTCCCCGTTCATGCTCTTGTTACTGTCGCCTGTGTGACTTTGTATGATGTGGAATCACGGACTCCCCCCGATATTATCCGAGGGCAGACAAGATGGGTGTTGTACATTGCAAAAACCAAAGTGTGCTCTTGAACCTGCGATTTTTGGCCTCTCTCATATTGGTTTGAAGTTATTATAGTCATTTGTGACGGCCCCAAGTGATGGCGTACAGAGTCACTCCGGGTACTTTTTCTTCACTAGTGAGTGATATTCCATGACTTCCCACCCACAAACAAATCTTCTCCGAATCACTGATAAAGTCCAAAGCCAGAACCGCAAGGTACCCTATCGTACATAGACCTATTCTAATTTCCAACGCTTGAAATCCCACACGAATGACAGTGTTTCTTCTGTGTGAAGTCAGCGAGGACGTACGTTCCTTGCGCTATCACTCGAGAGGAAACAAATATTGAAGAATAGTTTGTCTCGATAGGCTCGTGCACATATGCATTCTTGAGACTGTAGGGACTTAGACGTGGATGTACTGCGTACAGAATAGAAAAGTAAACAAAAGGTTCTATTCCCTCCTCTATTTACAAACGTGTGAGATCCCATGCGTCTATCTACTCTCCTTCCGAGCTTTCCCCCACTCCCAACCGCAAATCACAGCCGATCACCCTTCACCACTAACAAAATCAATCATTCCACACACCATTTATTGATCAAGTACTATCATACCCCCTTTGCAATATCAAAACATCACTCATGCAATCATAACACAATCCACGTCACACGCACACATGATTTCCCCAAAGCCCAAAGTTACATGCAAATCCCACCCGCCAACAAAAGAAACAAAAAAAGATATTTTACCCCTTATTTACTTACATATATGGCCTCCCCATCAGCTCACAAGAGTCCAAAAACCAAAACGCAAAGGCCATAATGCCAAAGATAAAATAAAAATAAACACAAGAAGCCACACAGACGCACACAGACGCACACAGACGCACACGCACACATACATAAAGAAATACAGAGGAGGGTATGATAAAACCCATCGAAAAAGGACAAAACTTACACACGGGTTTTCCCTTTCTTTTGACTCGAACAAACACAAACCCGGAATAAACGCCACAGATAGAAACCCCAAGACAGCACCGCTAAGAAATATGTGAAAAGCTGTATATAGTTGAAGCCCTCTCTCCTCCTGGCGGGAGAGGAACGGATCATAAAACGCACACGCATTGTAAAGGGAGAATGTTGTATTTTTTTTTCTCGCAAACATCGCCGTGGGATCCCCAGTCCGTCATCGATGTACGGCACAGAACAGTAGCAGAGGTGGAAAGAATCATGATTGGACACATCGGTAGGGCGTGTGTTTACAGAAGTAATCAACTAGAGGGCGCAAGGAGGGAGGTCTTCGAATATTTGCCGGCGATGGTATTTGGACGACGCAAAGTGACGACGGGCTAGTCATGTTGAGATGACTGCACTGTCGATTAGGGAGACGAATCGCTCAATTCTGGAGCGGCAGGACACTTCGAGTCCGAGTGTCCATATGTTCCGCTTGTGCCCAGAGAGCTTGTGCCATTAGACGAGTTGCTGCAGCAACGGAGTTAGTTTCATCGAGTAAGAGTCAGAGGGTGATGCTTGTCTTACCTGGCCAAACCACCGCCTGCTCCAACAAAAACGCGCTCACCCTCAGCACCGTTGGGCCAAGACCACTGTTCAGGACGAACGGATGATCTGTCCTCGGCTGCTCCATTGATACCTTCGACTGTGCAGTTTGCAACATATCTCGTACCTTGCCCAGCAACTTCCTATCTTCGGGCTCCAGAATCATCAACGCCTCGAGACTGTCGAGTTCGCAGTTCTCCAATGTCATAAGACCCATGAACGGTGCGACGCGGTTCTGCACTGTTGCTATCCACTCGGCCAAAACCTGGGCGCAATCAAAAGTGCACAATGCAGATTGGATCGGAAGCTCGCGACACAGCTCTTGGCTTGCGGCGTACGAAGTCGTCTTTGACGTACATAGGGTGTCCGACATTGCCAGTGAATCCGCGGCATAAAAGGCTGCCTTCCTAAGGTGCTTCTCGCGTTGCGAGCAAGGCTCACTACTGGTGTTGTAATTCTGTATATGGGCAGACATGATATGGAGCGGAACATGGTCAGTATATCGAGGAATATTCGGGTCCACCTTGATGGGATGCAAGCTGGGCGACGGCGATGCAGACCCGGGGGAAGAGGCCGGAGATATAGCGTTGGAAAAAGAGGAATCCGAACGAGCTGAAATAGAGGATGCTGAAGAGATAGGGGTGCTCTGGCCATGTTCCCAACCTTTCGCAAGTTCCTCTGCCATGCCCTCAAAATCCCTAGCCCAGAAATACTCTTTCGCTCTTCCAAGGTCCACGAAGAGGCGAATGTATGCGAGGTCCAAAAGTGGAATACAATCGGCTGAAAGGGTCCCCATGTTGAACGGATTCGGTCGTTCAATGCTATGGTGAGGAGTGAGGTACCACGCCGATTGCCAAGCCTTCAATCCGGGCTCAATGTGTGCGTGCATTGCCTCCGCCTCCGCCGAAGTCCAATGGCGTGCTTGGTTGCTTTGTCGAGTTTCCCAGATATATACATGGAGAGCGCAGATAAGAACCAGACATCCAAAGGTACTTGGCACAATTCCGGACGGCGGGTAAGGAGGGATTCCACCATGTTGACCATTGGAGAAGCTTTGGAATTGGCTATGAGGTCCATACGGTTGCTGCCCGGCAGATAAGAGACCATTCAAGGCCACCGCAAAGTTTGGTGAACTCTGAGCTGCAGCTAGAAACCCTCCCTTTGCGTTCCATACATTTGCAGTTGGAGCGATCCAAAACTCCTCACTGCAAGGCAAATCAAGACGAATTTCGTTGTTGACAAGCTTCGGATCCTGATTGTGCGCTGCAACAAGAAGGCTGGAGAGGAAGTGCACGGCATACAATGTCCGCTTTCGTTCCTCGGCCAGGACCCAATTACTCCATTCAACGCCCTCATCAGGTTCAACCTTGATTCCCAATCCGCACCAACCATCACTCCCCAGGCTACCATTGACGGAGGATAACTCCAGATCAGACATCTGGATGTCGGCGTCTTCCTGGTTATATGAGTTTGCAGTGGGCATCGAAGTTGGTCGTGTCAGCCCTGCAGATCTTGCCAATTGAACAAGGGTAGAAACATGGCTCTGCGCAACTTCCCCTGCCATGCGGTCTCCGCATTGAAGCCCGAAGATAACATTAAGAAGCATTGCCTGCACGAGCCAAACCGGAGTTTCATTCCCTTGGGGGCTCGACTGGTGCAATCCGTTCGTGGCTGCGCTAACGGCCACCTTGCGTCTTTCCTCAATAAAAATCTCAACTGTCTTCTTTGCGGCATCAAATAACTCGCCGGCAGCCTGCTGTTCGAACTCGTAAAGTGCGCCAACGGCAGCCATAGAAAGAACAAGGTACTCCCTGCCGTTGGAACCGTACTGGCTATTTCCATTATAGGAAGGATCGAACCTCAGGGTTGGAAGATGCAAGAAGGGCAAGTGCGGATGGAAGAATCTAACATACGCATCCACATAGCGCTGTAGATCCTTGGTATGAGGTAAATTAATGCCTTGTTTGGGAAAGTTCGGGCTCAATGACTGGGCGCCGATTGACTGCCTTCTCCCATGCCCATGTCCTCCAACCCCGAAGCCCGAGTTCTGTACCAAGGTAGTTGCCAATGCAGTTCGCGTAGCGTCAGTGACCGACTCCGCTGGAGCAGAAAGATTGCGCATCCCGACACCGCCGAGAGGTGGCATCGAGCCGGATGTATTATCAGTTGGAGTGCTCCTGGAATTGAATAGCTGGTGCATCGCAGAAGGTTCAGCCGACAACGAATCTGCATAAGATACGTCATCAGATATCTACAGAAGATTCTAATGATAGTAGTATGGGTTACCAGGCGGTGGGGTATCATTGAAATTCGGAGTTCTAAAATCGGTAAACGGCATGCTATTGCTAGGTGCATTCATATGGTTGTTCGTCTGCCACATGGGCTCGGTGAGTTGCACTACTTCGCTGATGGCACCCCCTGAGGCCGTGCTAAAGGCACTTGGTGACGACTGGTCAACAGGGTCTGCCATCATGTTCCCACCAAGCATGCTCATCCACTCGAAGTCATCATCAGCGTCGTCGACAGAATAGTAAGTGGAGTCAACGCCAGAGTAGGAATGTCCAAACGGAGAAGTAGGAGATCCAAGCGGTTGCTGTAGAGGTGACATGTTGAAGTGCAACGCTGCGGGATTGACCGTGTTACCAAACAGTAAACCCTCTAGGTCGTCAAACGTCGAACTCAACATGCCTGCAGAGCGAGGCATCATTCCACCTAGATCTAATGAAGAAATTGAGGTATCAATCTTAGGCAGGCTGCGATATCACTTCGTAAGCTCAAGGAGTACATAATCATCATAATTCATTAAAAACCTACTTGGAATCACCATGGTGACTTGCGGAACCGAAACCTCCTAAACCCATGTTTGCAATGCCCGGGCCTCTGCTAGGACCACCCCTCCCTGCCTGATTCAAACTCATACTTCCCGAATTCGCAATCATACCCAACGTCGACGAATCGATGTGAGCGATCGTGTTTGCTCTAGGCCGGGCTCTCATAGTAGCAGCACCACCGTCTCCATTGCTCACTGGGGTAGCATTGGCATTGGACATGGAGTTCTTGCGGACTCTACCAGTGGCAGTGGTAGTCACTGAGCTTGTGCTTTCCCTGCGAGAGCCTGCCCTAGGGCGGCTACTAGGTGTAGCGGTCATATGCAGCTTCTGCTGATGACGGAGCAACAAATCGCGCCGAGCAAAACATCTGGTGCACTCGGGACATTCGAAGGGCTTCTCTTTTGTATGAGAACGTTCATGACGTTTGAGATGCTCCAATCTTGCGAATGAACGCTGGCAAGTCTGGCAAACGTGTGGTCTCGGCTTATCGGTCTTCGGTGCAGGTTGAGGCTTTGGAGCCCCCGGAGATTGCGAGCCAGCTGGTAATCGGATTAGCTTCAATGTTATAGAATGTAAACCTCTTGATAATCGAGCCATTCGAAGGTGATTGAAAAAAAGGGATTCTAATGGAAATGAAGGCACGGGAGAGGGGGAAAAACAGGCACTCAAGATCGTAGCCTGTCTTCGTCTGGTCTTCATAAGAAATGAAGGGCCTGTTATCGGCAGACTAAAAGAGACAGTTACATACCAGTTGCGGCTGATGCCTGGGAGTGATTGTTTGCCGACATTTGAGCACTTTCGTGAGCAGTTGGTGACTGAGCACCGACGGATTCTGTTACCATTCTAATCGATTGGCGTAATCCAGGCACGGTCCACGGACGAGGACCAGACTGGAGATTCTGGTCGAGGATACCGACGGGCTATCGTGACTGATAAAGTATAGGGAACGAAGTGCGTCCGTGATATCGAATGGATGATGATGTCGTAAAGAATAGACGAGTACGTCTCTGGATCGTATATAGCAGAAGAAAGCGAAATCAAGCGAAGCGTTAAACTCAGTTGTAGCGTAGCGTAATCCTCAAAAACCTAATGCGACAAGAAAAAATATTTCAACGCGCAACGCACACACAGGGTCGTAATTCGTAGCCTCTCGTTTCTGTAAAAAATATCATCACCGTTAGCAAACTATCCCCGCCTTTTGCCAGCTGTCACTCCAGATTGAAATTGGCTAACTTGCCCAACAGACAGAATAGGTTTCGTCTGGCAGCCTCCGCAATTTCCTTCGAATCAAAAAGATGTAAGACGGGAGAAGCAGGCGGGCGACTCACAAAGGTCAAGGAACGGAGCTGTTAAAAACTATTCAACCGGTGGGAGGCAAAATGAGGCAACCAGGGATTATACAGTCCGGATAGCACCGACGTGGTTCGACCGTCCAGCTACAAAGAGAGGGAGATGCGCGCGCCCAAAACACTTAAGATCAGCCCCGTTTGTTGATCTCGGGAACAATCGAGACCGTCGAAAGGGAGTGGCGGTGACTTGAGAGCAGAAGCTCTAGCTTATGCCGGCAATGGGGGGTGGGGGGGTGCGAGATTGATGATGATGCTGTTTGTTTCCTTAGTTCAAAGGAATTCGGTTCTTTGCTGTTCCTTGAGTCGTTGAGTCGTCGAGATGGCTGCGTATGTGCGTTCGTTACTGGCGTGTTCTCGACTGTTCTCTACAGCCGCTCGCTGAAAGGAGGGGTGGTGGGGTGAAGTGGTAATGGTAGTAATGGTATTGGTATTGCTCTGACAACGTTGCTTGCAATTGAATTGACGTACTGAAGCCTATCTGCTTGCTTCTGACTCAGCCGTTAACGATGAGTAGATACGTTTGAACAGAAGCGTCGTCGTCGTCGTCGTCGTCGTCGTCAAAAGAGGCAGCGAGGGGCAGTCACTCGACAATAGACAGACACGGAGTGGTGAGAGAGCGTGGTTTGGATACTTAGTGGCGGGTGGTTGGTTACTTTTGGATGTGCGCGATACAAAGAGTGCTTTCTTTTGGTGGGTGACGGTGTGGTGCTTCTGCGGCTGCTGATTATGTGTGTGACTAGAGTCCAGCCGGAAGTTTGCCGGCTCACCGTCGACTCAGGGTGCGAAGTTGTCGCGATAGGAGAGAGCATAATAATTGCTAAGAAACTACAAGTTGCAGGTACTCTACATGTGCTGTGCGGGTGTGCGGTGTGTAACAAGGAGAAGCCGCCCAATTAGACGTGCATCAAGTGAAGTTCTTTTCTCTTTCTCTTTTTGTTTCGCAATGCAGTCCAGTTCGTTTCGGAGGAGGCGCGCGACGATACTGTGCGCTCTCTGGTGAGCGGTGAGTGGTGAGGTGGAACGGTAAATATGATACTGACACCACTAACTATGAATAGATAGTTTGCCTGAAGACATTCCTGCGATATTCTCACCCAGCAAGGCCCCCGAGAATTGATAAGTGCGCGCCATTGCTCTACCGAGAAGCTATATGCGCTCCGATTCCACACTACAAACGATCCTCTTCTTTTTCCGTATCATTCATTATAATAAACTTGCTTCTCCTTCGGACGATCGAGTCCATTCAAGAACCTATAGGTCCAGCCGCCGTACGTATGTATGTATGCCTAGATGTTACCAGCATCATTTATACACGGGCTGGGAACGGGAGCTGCAAAGCCCATACATAAACAATTATAACAGGCAGAAAGCCAACGCCCATCGCCCGTGAGATATATCGTGCAGTAATTATGTAGCAAGGATGGGTAATTCCTGTAGTCTCAAAGGTAAGATGATATGTAAGACTAGGGCTGGACATCGTATCTTGCTCTCTACCGTACGTAGGTTCCTTCAACAGGCAGGGCAACAAGCCAGAAATTTTTCTTTGACGCTGCTTCTGCTGCTGCTAAACGTTTCCTTCCATGGCTATCTATCGACTACCACCAAAGTCCAATTGCAATCCTCGTCTAGAGCCACTCATCGTGAAACAAGCCATATTCGATCACGCATCATACAGCGCCAGCCAGCCTGGTCTTGGGTCTGTGAAACCGCCACCACCGCTGGCGTGCTCCTGCAGGTCACAAAGGACCTCAGTAGCCAAATCCGCAAGCTGCACCGTGCATGCGGCGGCTCCCAGATTCAGCCTGGTACATGACATAGATATTGTAGTTTCATCCGAACCCTCAACGAGTCAAACACCGCGGCTAGCCAATGGGCATTGCTCGACTGACTCTCCGTTTGTTATATGACGCTGGAGCGTGTTCTGTCCTTACCTATATTGAACACTCTCAACGGCAACTCCCCCCATTCGTGTTGCTGCTGCTGGCTGTTATAAAGTAGTTCTCGTCGAACGAAGTTTTCGGCTTCTAGGGGGATATAGTCCAGAATAGTTGTAGTTGTAGAATCACTCTCACTAGCCGTCGTAGGCAGGGCAGGGATGGCCCACATCCTCCAATTGCGCACATGACCCCAGATTATCGGACCGGATCAAAAGTCTCACTCATTCGCATTCGCTCAATAATGCAGCAAACCTTATGCCAATCCGTCGGCCCAAATGAGAGCGCAAAACGATGGCTTGGCACAATGAAAGAAAAAATGTATGATAATTCGAATTCCATCTGATAATGGCTCATCTACATTGAGCCATCCATCCATTCGTTCTTGATGAGGGAAGAAGATGAAGATGGTGATGAAGTCAGTCCCTGATGAAGAAGCACACTTGCATGACAAGGCAAAACGGATTCGGCCGCCCGGCTTATGTATGCAAGCTTAAGGCAGATAGGTAATCGGCACGCCGATAACTAGCCGGTGGCATATTATAGATGGATGTGATAGATCAGAGGTCTCGGTCGTCATATTATGGCTCTAAACAAGGCAAACGCATGAATCTGAAACAACATCACGCTTCCTGTGAGACGTCTTTGCTTCGCGCGCTCTTTTTTTCGAACCCATCCTTCAAGCAGCGGAAAGCAAAAAAAAACGATCATCTTTTACTACTTCTTCCCCCTGAAGATCGTCGCGAAAATCTGTGTGCAAAAAGCCAACTAAGAATGTGTGTCATATTGTGACTTCCCATGGCCGCTGCCGCCGCCGCCGAGTTATATAAATCTCAATAAGCAATCGCCTGGTCCAGACGTCTACACTAGTCGGCATTACCTTCCTCATCAAGCCCTCCCTACATTTCGCACCACACAGAGAGCTACAAAGGGCTCTCAACTTTGAACTTACGGAGTTCAGCTGCGGCGAAGGACGACGACGGCGGTATCCGTTTCTGTTTCCGACCAGCACGCCGAGCAAAGCAAAGATCACCCGTGAAAAAAGGATGCGGTTGCACTTTGTATGCAGTTCAATTCCAGGGAAGAGGCCTTGAGTCAATCGTTGCAAGCAATAATTCTCATCAACCCAGCCGCAATTGACGCTCGCATCCACCCGATTCAGGCAACATCCCAAGACCGCATCGTGCAGATATATATCATTGGATTCCTTCACTACCTTCGTTCCTTCCGTTAAAACGTACAGGTTTTTTACTCTAATTGCCTTTCCTTCGTGGGGGTACAGACAGCTATATATCTATCTATCGTGATCTGATCAAAGACTCAGATTCTTGATTCCCTTCATCCTTCCGAGGCGTTTCGGGCAATAAAAAAACCCGCCCGGTCCGTATATAAACGCGTCAGCATAGATTCTGCGGCCAACTTCACGATCTTATTGTGCATGAAGTCTGCAATACAACGATATTATATTTTGAAAAGCTACTTTTTGACTCTTATTTTTTACGATTTCCCATTAATATTGATCCCTCCCCGGCAGGGTCCTATATATCTGCAACGGGTGGCTTTCCATATTAAAAAAGCCTGTGCTCTATATCATGGAAGAGAGTATCCGGGGAGAAAGAGATGCGCTGGCAAATTGTACGACCAAGTTTTTTTGCAATCCCATTAACATAAGCTAGTTTTTTGAGTTTCTAGATGTAATAACTATGACTTTCTTACAGTTCGGTTGAATCCGGGAAATATAGCAATATCGCGGCTACTACTGCCTTTTATTTTATCATGAACTTTCATAAAATGAGCTGACAGAACCCTCGACAACACAGACAGACAAACTTGACTTCGCCTGAGTGCATGACTTCGCGTGATAGGTCAGTTGCGTCATCATCATCCGTTCACCGAGAGACGAACACAAAAACCCACACGGCGGAGCGGCCGTATGTACGCGACTTTACCCAGCCAGCAAGAGCTAAAAGCTGCGCACAAGGCGGCAGGTAGCTTTAGCGACCGACAGCTCGAATCAGAACCCAAGCCTATATGTAGAATTACTTTTGCATGCAGGTGCCATACATACATCATGCAACCATAGGTGGGTGTCGAGGCTTTCCTGCGCGATTTTATTTGGGCGCTCAGCGATCCGGCTTGCTCGTATGTAGAACATGTTGGTTTTGGCGTAGTGTACTTGGAATGTGTATTGGAGGCAGGCAGAGTGAGTAAGTAGGGGAAACCCGCCGCCCCGCCGCCGTTTCCGCTCGACTCACTGAATGACTCGGCCTGCATCAGCTGGCAAACTGCTTAAGTGCCTATACCAAGGGTCGATTATTACACTCTGGATATGCAATAGGAGGATCCGGAAAAGATCATGCATGACGTCAATATCGCCTGATTGGCTTGCATGTTTCTAGTCTTAAAGTGTTGTGTGGGCAGACGTTCATAGGCAACGGTAGTTTCCATCAAGCACTTCTTCACAGAGCTAGGCCAACTATTAGCTAGCGATGGTTTTGACACAGCCCACCACCCTGCGTTGCGGGTATGTTATGTTAAGTATGCTGGAGAAAGTTATCGGACCCTGAATTCTGCCCCGCACCTTATTCACACGTCCAACAGATATTACCCCTCCGTGAGCCGCACAATACCACTCTTCGTTGCCAATTCATATAAATTCACCAATCGCCGCCGGGTCTCTATCGTGTGCGATGCATGAAAGAAATGTTGGGGCCGGGGCAGATGGAGCTATAAGTTAGCACCGTACCTCGTCCTGCATGACAACATTAGAGAAGGGCTGTTATTGCTGCAATATGACGAAGCTGCACAGCTGCATTATCATCACAATGTGTTTCTTCGTCTTCATCCTGCTATCCTTTTTGTTTAGTACATACACACTTCCATCTTCAGACAGCTGATAGTATCGTGAGCTCGACAATGCATTGGAATTGGGATGGATGGATGGATGGATGGATGGATGGATGGATGGATGGATGGGAGGGGGGTGATACAAACGACGACGTGTTATGTGTTTGCAACCCCAATAGCTGACAACACGTCCACCCCGCAAAACTTACCAAAGGTTTGGAGGGGTCCAAAACGCAGGTTGATATCATACCCGCTCTTTGGCGTTGTACTACACGCAGTTCAAATTCTGCAACGCATAGTTGCATGCTTTTCGATCGGTCATCATATCATCACCACCATCCATCACGCCGGTCATGCAAGAAACCGAGCACACTAGATATTCTCTTTGGTCTTAAGGGTTCTTCTGGAACAGTTTACTAAGTGTACGGGTCCATGGCGCGCGTTGCGTGTTAGTTAGGTTGGGTGCGGATTGCTTTTTCCTTTTCTGCTGGATATGTGTCGAGGCCGAGAGGGTGGACCCCATACTTTCTAACAAACATAAGTCCGTTCCTGCAGCAACCGAGCAGTTGTTTCGTGGTGACCACGTAGCCCATCTATCCTGCCACGTGAACAACCTACCTTTCTCCGCATTCTCGAAATGACGACATGACGGCTCCAGACCGCGGTCGATGGAATGAGAGGAAGGAGTTCTGTGACCGAAAGGAATCGATGCTGGTGTGATTCGCTTTCGTCTCGGCGTTCATCGTGGATGACGGTGAACTGGAGATATTGATATCCGTACGTCCGTTGTTGCACGGGAGCTGTCACGGGAGAACGACGTTGTCGTGCTCTAGAGCAACTGCATGTAAGAAGAGGTTAAGTCAGCGAGGCACGTTCCTCGGTTTTGACTGGGAAGGAAAACAGCACCGAGGTTGTCATCAAGCTAACCAACAGCTCCATCTGATCTCACAAGAGATGAACCCGAATCGAATCGAATGAGAACCCATGAATCCGATGGCATCGCAAACATCTATACTTCGAGTTGATACCGGGCCGTGGCCTTCATATAAAGAACAGATGTCGTCCGAAAATACATGCAGTGAATCGTCCGCTTATCGCCAGACACGCCTCAGGGTCAGATCTCCCTTCTAGATCTCTGTGCTTGCTTCTGCTGCTGCTGCTGCGTGCGGGTCCTGTAGGTGGTACTCTAAGTATATTGTTGACGATCGATCGCCAGATCTGCCACAGTTTCACGTTTGTTGGTCGTGACTTTATGTGTCGAATCGGAGATGGTAATCCGGAAGTTCTGCGAATCGAACCGTCAGGCCAGCATCGTGAAACCATCGTGGGCGCATCTGGCGGAAGAGAATGAACCGGAAGACCGAGAATAGTATAGCAAGCGACGTTGATTGGGCGAATGATGGACAAACGGACTGGCAAGGCTTAGGAGTTGCGAAACTTTACTTGAGCCGCACTGAGCCTCGCGGGATATTCCGCCCAACTCTGGCGACGGAGTGAGAAATTGTGATCGGTGTCAACAGACATTTCTGCTCATGCATCATCCATCTTCTTCAGCAAACTTTCGGATATGAAGCCATCCGTTGAAGTCACAACCATTGCCTAGCACACTCGATCAGTTAGAGAGAGAAACCTTACGATATTAATTAGCTACTAATTTTCAGAAGTACTCTATGTATGTATTCTGAACAATCGCAGCGAATCAAACTAACGTATACATAACCAGACTTCCAAAAATACCTCAGAACCAAAAATGAAATCCCTCAAGAAATCACGACAGAATTACAACACTAAACACCCGCATGAATATCCCAACCAAGATTCAAGGCTAAACCTGGGAACTGTCGTCTTTTTGCACCATCTCTGGAGCTCCGGATCCTACGACCGACCTCGAAACCATCGTGTCGCCGTCCTTGAACGGTCTGGCCCCATTAATTGTCTGTTTAGCGACGTGCGTTTTCCAAGAGGGCACCCCCTCGGCAAACATCTCTTCAATCTGCTCTAGGCTCTTGCCGGCAGTCTCTGGAAACAGGAAGAAGACATGAAGTGTCATTGCGAGACAGAACACTCCGAAGATGATGTACGTCCTCCACTGGATATTTTGAAAGGCAGGTGGGACGAAGTATCCGAGTGCAAAGTTGAAGATCTGTGGCGGCAGTTAGCGCGTGCAGTGAGGGTCGGAAATATTCATCACACCCAGTTACAGGAGGTTGCAAACGCTACCGCTTTTCCTCTGTGGCGTTGAGAAAATAGCTCTGGAGGGTAAACCCAACTGGCTGGGCCCCAAGTACAAGCAAATGATGCTACAAATAAGTATGAGTTGGCGATGAGGGCCTTACTAGCCGGTCCATGAACTATCCAGCTTGCGGCTGGAGTGCCATCAATACCACCTGGTGGTGCGAGGTGACCATATGAGGCCATCAGCCCGGCATTTGCAAAGAGCCAGGTCATCATGAGAACGGAGCCGACCAGGAATACAGGACGGCGACCGACCTTGTCAATGTAAAACAGTGCCGGAACAGTCATGACGACGTTGATGACGTATTGAATCGAAGAGGAGACAAGGACGGTGGATCCGGTAAGTCCGGCCATTTTGAAAATATACTACATCCCGCATGTTAGTTAACTCTCTCACCTCCGAAGCACGAACTAGCACTCACAGTTATGTAGTACATCATGACGTTCATACCGGTCAACTGGGACCATATTTGAGTAGAAACACCAATATGTGTACGATGGAGTATGGGTGGTTTAAAGAGTTCCCAGACGGTTGCATCCGCGTTTTGCTTCTCACATTCGACCATGTTTCGGATTTCTTCCATCTCTTGCTTGACATAGGGATGTTCCTTATCATTGCCGCCATGAAGTAGAGCAAGAACGTCTTCGGCCTCTTCCCAACGTCCTTTTCGTGCCAGCCATCGTGGAGAGCGAGGGATAAACACGCATCCAACGAGTAAGGCCCCAGCTGGCACCATTTGAAGACCCCATGGAATACGAAAGGAAGCACTACTGTTGATGTAGCTACACCCGAAGGATATGTAAAACATGATCATGATGCCCCAAGTGATTCTATTACATAGTTAGTCTTGCTCGCTATCATTTCTATATAGGTTGACATACGCCCATTGTTGACAACCGACGAGTCGACCTCGAATATCTGGGCGTGCAACTTCAGAAACATAAACCGGCACTTGGGCACTGCAGATTCCAACAGCTAGACCTGTAATATTGCGTTAAAACTTCATATGCCATTGTATACTTGAGTATCCGACCATTGATAAACCGTCCTACAATCAGCATCCCAATATTCTGTGATGTGCAGGACAAAGTACATCCAATGAGCCTAGGCAGTCGTCAGCATCAATATCTGATATAATCTCAAACTGATACTGACCAAATGCAGGCTCCAACCTGTATGGAGTATTTTCGTCCCATCTTGTCGGACAAAAACCCCGAGCAGATGGAACCAACGAAGGCACCCCCGGGCATCGCTGATGTGATGCCGCCTTGCACATCTGAGGGAATTGAATCGCCGAAGAAGAATTCGCGGTACTGTCGAGTTCCTATCACAGCTGACATCGCAGCTATATCAAAACCGAATAATCCGCCTTCATGGTGTTGTTAGCTAGGACGGTAGAAGCTGGAGTTCATACGCACCTCCTATTACGGCGATGGCCGTGATGAAGTAAAAGTTGCTGATGACATACATCTTGGACGAGTTTTGGACAAGGGAATGTGTTTGAGAGCCCAAGTATAGAGATGTATAGCAAGTAGATAGGTAATATGATAAAGTAACTGGAAGCTTCAATAGCTGCGTTAGTCAGTTTGTGAGTTACAGGAACATATTACCTAAGTCCCAAAGTTATGGTGATCTAGATGGCAGATCAGAAACTGAAGATTCTGAGGTGGATGTCTTGCAGGTCATCTTCGCGGGGAATATGAGATTTTGAGCTCTGTCTATGCCAATTACATGAGCACCGCCGCGGAGAGATTGGCTTTAGCAACCTTCCCCATCATATGACATCACACTGAATCCATCTCCAGGTGATTTGCATCTCGGAACATGGAGGCGTGTACGAAGCGACATCATAAGGGTTTGAAAGCTGATTGTCGAATTATTGGTGTTCCTCCGATTCTGGTCGTAGGGAGACGTCAACGTCTCATCGCTGAACCTCTGAATCCGAGACGATTTTGAGGTGATCAGTGTCAGATCGCTAGCGATGGCCGACTTTCTGGAATCTAAGTTTTTAGATTTAGTCTGAGCGTTTATGCTTCGGGGCTTGAGCTTAAAATATGTTGAAGAAGCTTGGAAAACTTTCTTATTCCATCGCTCCACCTTTGGCAAAGATCAAAATGACCAACTCTATAACGAGAATCGCATGTTGGAAAACCGCCTGGAAGAGCTATACACACCATGAGCGAGTACATACACTCTTTTCCCTTCGACTGCTGGAGCAGGCACACTGACTTTACACCAGAAGAACGTCATCCTCTACATCTCCGGAATGATGCTCTACAAAATTGGCTTCGAATCCTTCGTCGGCTCCATCACGTCCGCTTACCCCACCCTCCTTATCTGCCGCTTATAAAGCTAACTCCACTCTAAGAAACCTGGCCCTGGAGTTGTGGGGTGGTGATGAGCGATATGGGAAACTAGGGACTTTGCATGGATTGAATCTTCTGTTTCAGGTTTGTCCCCTTCGGTTGTGAGATGGGCCATATCTGAGATTGCAGTGTATTGGGGGCATACTATCTGCTCAGGTTCTACGAAGGCTTTCTGATCGACATGTACTTGTGTTTGCCGTAACGACGTTCGCTATGGTTCCATCGTTATTGATGATACTGGACAAATGTACCGGTGGAAATATGAAGACGGCTAGTGTTGAAGATGATATCCACGGAACATGGGGCACGAATGCACTTTTCCCGTTATATTGCATTTCTGGAGTCTGTTACGGTATGATTGAGCTTTTGAAGAGAGTTATACCACGGGACATCGTTGGAGGAGATGTGGACAAACTACGGCAGATTGATTCCTTGGTTAGTCCCCCCAGCTATTCTAGCCTACATGCACAGAATGTTGACTAGCCTATCAGGTTCACATCTTTTATGAATCAGCGGGTACAGGTGCAGCGTTCTTCTCTTCCTACCTCCTTCTCAGGCTTGGAAGTAACTACGGAATGATTATGACACCACTATGCTTCATTCCGGCTGCAATCCTTTGGTGGAACATCGGGTCCTTGGGATTCAAACGGGACCCCGAACTGGACAAAACGACTTTTCTTCAAAGCATTAAGAACGGTACGTACCAAATTCATTATCAGCACATATCTCCCGTAACATAAACAGTATTCCTAGACTTTGGCCGTTCAATCTGGCTCGGCGGAAAAATCATCTTCTCCGAACGAAAGTTCGTCTGGTTGCCAATTGGATACTCACTGGCACTCTACGCCCACCGATATCTTGAAAACGGACTGGTACCCGTTCTTGCCCAGGGCTATTTTAGGCAGCCTGCGTTCGCGCAGATTTTAGTCGGCGGTTCGAATTTCGGGGAGCTCATTGGGGCTTTATTTGTGCTCTTGACTGGGAATTTGCTTCCGACCCCAATTCCGTGGTTGAGGGCGGATGCGCTGCTGCTGTGCTTGGTTTGGATATTGCCATTTTGTAAGCCAGATTTGGAGGTGTGTCGAGCTTTGTTATCGATAAATGGAAGAATGCTGACTGGAATGCAGGGAAATGCGGGGGCTAGTGCGGGAACGGCTTGGAGGGTATATTCAACTGTCTTACCAATAATTGCTGCTAATGTGATATGAATTCCTAAAGTTTGCGTGCCTCTTCATCCCAATATCACTGGGTTGGGCTGCCGGCGACGTCTCGATGGTGGCCTACATTCAATCTTCGGTTCCTGCCGACGATGCTGACTCCAGAATCTCGTCCCTTGCGGCGGTCATGTCTTGTGCGCTACTTCGATCTCCACGTACCATCACTCGTTCTAATGAGACGCAGTTCTGTACTCAATTTACATTGTCATCTTTGCCGTGATGACACCAACATTGGGCAAGTACGCAGACGATAGTAACACTGGCGGTGCACAGAAAGCTATATTTAATCTGGGAGGCGTGCAATTCTCGGTTATTGCAGTGGTGCTATTGGCTAGCACCCTGCTGCCGAATGGTGCTTGGAGGTTTAATCCCCGGTTGGCGGTAGCTGGGGAGATACGGTTTGGGAATATGGATGAAGAGATGAGTGATAAGAGAAGCGATGCAGTTATCGTGCCAACAGTAACAGAGAGAGAGGTTTAGGGTATGGGTGTATCGGCAATTCTTCATAGATGGGGACGAAGCCGTAGGTATTTACCGGTGTAAGATGTTTGATGGTATATATCACAATTAGCCGGATTTCTCTGCATCTTTAGTACTTCGAGATTTAATGCCAATCGCTCAATTCGCAAGTAAACAAGCCTCGTAACTTACTCCTACTCTCTGGACGCAAACGCCATAACTCAAGCATTACTACCACCTAGCCCCATTCCCTTCTAGTACTGTAAACCCCACACTACTAGTGGGCGTCAGACTTTCCGCTCCAATAGTTCCATCATCACTCTCTTGCACCCACCTCTCCACCCCTCGCCCAGCGCCACTACCACCACCACCTCCCCCCACAGCTCCCACGCCACCCACATCCTTCGCATCCCCTTCAACCCAAGTCTTCACCATCTCCACCAAGGCCGCTCCCTCCCCTCCTCGTCTCGCAACAACTAAATACTTCCCACCACCCTTCAGGTACTCCTTCGCCACCTCTGAATGAATAATCCTCTTCCTTTCCAGGTCGTACAGAATCCAATCATTTGCGGTCGCAAAGCGGGCGTCGGTGTTGACATACGGCCGTAGAAGCGAGGCGATGGTTTTTGTGATATTCTACAAGGGTGCTTGTTAACAACTGGGCTGAGAGAGCCGGGGAAGAGGGAGAAGGATCATACTCGCTCGAGGCGCAGCTCTGTTGGGGCGTGGAAAGGGGGGATGTAGAGGGTTATGGTCCGCGGACGACTACAGGTGCGGTAGAAGTGGATGAGGATCGCACAAGCGATGAGGGGATAGATCGCGCAGGCGAGCAGATACTGGAATGATGATGAGGGTGGTGAGGTTGTGCAGTGATATTGGGTCATCTGGGGGATATATTGCTGTCGCGCAGTGAAATTGGGTGGTGGTTAATATGTTGTTGAGCTCTGGAGCCGGTGGGAGGGGTAATATATCGCGGTCGCAATCATTGGCGGGGGTGTAGAGTATGTAGCGTACGGTGGGGCTGTCTCGACGTCAACGGCGGCTCACTTGTGTAACGCTCGACAGTTTTGGACAGCTGTCAATAAGAGGCCCTATGGCTCATACATGACGCGGCCAGTTGGTATATGGATACACAAACCGGGATTCTGCAATCGAGAGGACACATGGAATTAGGGCTCTGGCCGAAGTTATGACTCTCATACTCGTCACGAGTGACATCCCATGACAGAAATGCTGCTGGTAGATAATTGTGGAACGTGGGGGCTCGCTGGAGAATTCCCACCCTCCCACGCAATCATAAGAATCGTCGCAGTAACGAAAATGGTGATAATTGGCTGTTCTGGTCTGGGTTGAAGTGGGCACACAGTGGTGGTATCGCGTGTAAAACCCCATGACGTCACCAGACACTCCAAAAGCTGTCGAGAACCATATTCTCTCGATCTCTGGGGCATGTCGTTTCGCTGTGGTTGGTATTGATGCTCTGATTGTATTCGGACATTCAGCAGAAACTCTCGCTGGGTCGGTCATTTCGAATGATCACGACCGAGGATTACGGATAAACTCTAGGGAGAAGTTGAGGTAGTATTAAAGCTGGGAAATAGCCAACCTAGAAGAAAAATGGTAGAAGGAAATTAAGCACCGCCCCGACCCCAACCTAATTCTATAGAAGTGAATTATCTGTTTATATGGCACAAAACACACAGAAGGAGGAATTTATACTAATGTACCTCGATATTGACCTATATCCTAAGAGGTCGTATGTACAAACCGACTCCTAACTTACGTTGTTGCGCCTCCGCGGATCAAAATCGTCAGCCGAACGAAAAATCCGCACCCGAGAAGGGACCAGGTTGATGCAAACTCTACCACGGCCTCGGAGTTGTTAAATGCGAGTTTAACCTGAGATGTGCTGTCTTGAGATGAACAGCAACTGCCCATTCATAAGTTTTCCCCGTGCCCGCAAAGTCCTTTCACGAGAGGGTATGCTTGATTGTGCTACCCGGAGAATGTAGAACCGCTCAGGAAAATCAAAAAAGATAGCGACGTCGACAGGATTCGAACCTGCGCGGGCGAACCCAAGAGATTTCTAATCTCTCTCCTTAACCACTCGGACACAACGCCTTATCAATAACAGTGAGAGGCTCTTTATTAACTTTTACACAAAACACACAGCATGGCTTTTTCTGGCTTTATTGGAAGAATCACTGTGCTAGGTTTGTCGTTGGCATTTCCAATCGAGCTCCCACAGGTTCTTGACAGAGAAGACTGCGCACACTGAAGAAGAAGTGGGGAGTTTTTCGCAACAATGATGGCCCTTTTGCAATTTTCCATATCTTCCCGAAGTTCATTTGAGATGACCCCGTAAAACTTGTGGATTTTCGAAAAGGTCAAGGTCATCGTCAATGAATAATGCAATAAGCCTTGCCCAAAAATACAATTTGTTATGATCTAAAGTTCTGACTCTCGCTACCCGGCGGCCATGTCCCGCATGGGTTGCGGCAGTACAAAAGGGTGATCTCCGCAAATTTAGAGCTTGTGATCTTAGTGTTTATAACATACTGCAAGTTTCAAGCTGCGAATCTCAGAGTTTACAGCTCAGTAGGTTTGGGACCTGCGATTTTAGTGTTTACAGCACTGCGGGTTTCGAACCCACGCCTAGCCTGATGTTTCTAGCATCATGCTCGGCTAGTTAAGCTAGGCGCTCGGTTGCATATGTGTTGAATTTAGCCATGGTCATGTAGAATTTCTAGTATATAACGTAGATTACATTTCCAAGCAAAGCCCTCTCACTGAGATTGGGTGGGCTACGGGCAAAAGCAAATGAGTGACCTCTACATGCAGGTTTGGAGCCTGCGAATCTCGGAGTTTACAGCACTGCAGGTTTCGAACCCGGTATTTACAATGCTTGGTGTTTCTAGGACCTTGCTCAGCCAGTGAAGCTAACTGATCAGTTATTTATATGTCGATTCAGGAAGATAGTAGAACTGTTAGCCTTTCATTTTGCTGGAAACAATAGGACCGGACAGTCATAGGAACCCAGCCCTGTTAATCACATCCCGTACACCTTCAAGGCCTTATAGTTGTTTGGCACAAACCAGTAAAGGCGGGTTTCCTGGTTGCTGTTTCGAGCCTCTGTACAACGAATAATCAACACGGATTATCCTTTTGGATGTCTAGAGGTTGTTCGGAGACTAACTGCAAACTTGAATAGATAACCTCGAAAATGATAGAGTAGATCGACCGCTACAGCGGCGAGGAACTGCTAGTTGATTTCATTGTGAGATTATGAAAACCTATCATGATTCGAGCGCGATCTAAGATGGAGATGGCTTGTAAAAAGTATTTGTTCTTGTAGTATTTGAGTCTAGATTTAAGGTACACATGGTACTCGGATATAAGGTATGCCCTAGATTGGGTTAGCGGTTAATAGTTACCGTTTATGGAAATAAATTTGGAAATAATAGTCTCACAAGTTATTTAAATTACCATTTCGGCAGGCATCTTACCAGATACGATGGGCTAACTTAATTACTTAATTGGGGACGTACTTTATATCCGAGTAGCAGCGCAAGTGAATAAAGTAGATGTTGAGATCTAACAAAGCTTCCGAGGTTCCTGGGCTCATACCCGAACGCCAATGAAAACCCTCTCCACAGCAGAGAAATTGAAACCCGCATGCTATTGGTAGGGACTTGGCGCAACCTAAAAACTGATTTGGGATATACCCTAAACCCTAAACCCTAAACCCTTAGTTAAGCACCTGCTATAACCGCTACCAATTACGGACCACCGAACTTGTGGGGTTCCAATTTCAAACCCGACATTCGACCAAGGGCAATCTTCATAGTTTAAGTTATTGGCTTCCCCGCTTCCTGACACTGCGCAAGTGGATATTCTTTGCCACAAACAGTGCATCTGTTCCGTACGGTGGGCGACCTGGGACCGATTACAAACTGAGATTGTCCTAGCAAGCCTGATGGAAAGTTTGTTTGTTTGTAATCATATTGTATTCGGCCACTGGCGGTCATGACATACATTTTCCTTCCTTTCACCGCCACTGCCCTAAGGGGAACTCCTCGGGTTCAAGTTGCGGCTTCTCCACCCACTACCGCTACGCAACAGATGGAACAATGGGCATCTTCACATCGAATACTACGGCCTCTAACCCGTCCGCCTCCCTTCGAGCCTGATGGGAAATGGGTCCACACAGCACAGGTTGTGAATTAAATGAGAGATTAACACCATGACGTACTCAAGTAACCTGAAGCTGATAATTCACCGTTACGATCTCTCAAGCAACAGCCTGAGAGTGCGGCACTCGGGCTAATAGTGTAGGGAGAAATATCTGATTTAATGGAGATACATAATGGGCTCCGGTAGATGATAATTTGTATGAGGTAGAGTTTAACTGTCATAGATAGGAACCAGTTTACAAATGTTTGCTAGCTCGTGAACTAGACTATACATGTTGCGAGCTAGTCTCTACGGTTCGCGAACTATTAGGGTCGCCGATGGTACGGAATATATCTTATCTCTTTCTATCTCCCTCTCGTGAAGGCGAGCACTTGATTTTCCTACGAACGGACTATATAGCATGGTTAGTAAGTTAAAACGCTACAACCTCCCCGAAACACTTTGCAGTCGCGAAGTCAACTTCACCAGCACAGCAGGAGATGCCCACCTTTGAATCTGGAGGCCGCGTTCTGGAGTCCTCGTCGTCTACAATCCCCGACTGCATTATTCTTGCAGCATAGCTATACTGCAAAGATCCTGCTTATCCACCAAACACTGCCTCGACTTGGTGTATGCTGCTAATTAGCGTTGCATAGGACAATGTGAGATGAGACTTGAGATCCCAGGATATCTCTTTTATATATAGATCTTGGGGGGTCCGGGACTTGGGGCAAGTCTCGCCCCGTGCTGAAGGCCTTATATAGCCTAAAGCAAGCTGTACACCTGTGATACGAAGATATAAACGCCTTCCTGCCATCAGTTGATTTCAATCTATCAACTACGGATCCAATTTATACATTAAACAAAGAGTTCTGCTACTCTTGTACGTTGACGATGAATCACAGGGCAACGCTATCATATAAAACCTATGCGAGAAATACTAGAAGATATACCTCAGCAAATCTAAACGCTTCTTCGGCATGGATATCATTCAATTAAGCTTAAACATCAACATCTTCTAGAAGGAGTAAATTAACGCAATCATACAATGGTTTTGAACTCGGTCTATGCGAAGAGTGACCTCAAAAATCGTCATTGATCTCGCTCTAAGTCTTGTAGAATTCACTTACTGACTGGGGGCCCAGGGGTTTCTTCGAGTATTGGGTCAGTGGTCGGCTCGTTGGGTTTCGTTGTAACTGGCCCGTGTCACCACCGATTTCGTCCCCTGATGGAGTCCCTTCTTCGGTCAGTCAACTGTTACGTCGTTCATTACTATCAGGATGCTCCTAGCCGCTTGGGTTGCGGCAGAAGAGACCAGTTTATACATCTGCATATGATCGGGCGATTGATGTAACAACCCAAGAACACTACCGTCGCCCGCTGTCAAGCCCTGGCGTGAAATCATTAAGGAGCTGTACTCAGATCCTAAGGTTTCTGAAGCAATTATTAGCGATATTAGAAAGGAATATCCGAAAGTGCCTCTATAATAACCGATCTGAATTTAAGTTCCGAGGAGTTGCCTATTGCGAGGTCGTCTTCGCTTGTCTCTATCTCGCGAATTCCAGTGAGGCGGTCAACGATATGCACGATGCACCGCAACCACCCAGCAACAAGGCACGAACTAACGTGCATAAGCAACTGCGGAAACCCGGGCTCATGCACGGGGACCCAAGGCTCACTCACTTCCCTAGAGTTTTAGTTCTGCGCTTTATACTGGAGTGGATACGGTAAGGTCCTTGCTCCTTCAGCTGAGGTCTTGCGCAAATTCAAGAATGGACGCTACTGATTGCGCTATCAAGCGACCCTGCATATATCCCAACATCGTTTACCGTACACTTTTTGCTCTCTTCACGGCAGACAAATATGAAAGGGCGGAGATTTTTGGTTCTACTTCGGAATTGGTGCGTGACTAGACAATGTCTAAGATTCCTAGATGGAGTCTTGATGCCGGCCTATTCGGAGTGCTAGGATATCGCTAAAACGTTGGCGATCATATACGTTCAAGCACGAACCAAAGTTACGGATATTGGTAACAGTGAATCCTGAGGGTGGTGCTGGTTGTCGTAAGTTGGATGGGTTTGCTAGGAAGTTTCACTTTTTGGTTTTGGCTAGTCGGCAATGTTTTCACTAAGCCGGGGGTGGACCAGTCCGGACCGGAACCGTCCCGGCTTAGTCCAGTCCAGTACAAAAATTTTATGGACCGGATCCGGATCAGCCCAAATTCATTCCAGACCGGAACCGGCTCAGCCTGGATCGGTCCAGACTACCATATTGAAAGTAGCTGTTACCGCTAGATCTCCATGATCATTATTAGTAATTGTTCGATGATGAAAGCAATATCTAGAATATTCTTGAAGTTACAGGCATGCTTGAAGTGGCACTCACAGTGGCAAGTGGCTGGTAGCGGGCGGAGGGTGCCAAGTGGTGGTGGCGACAGGCGAGTGACACTTTGTGAATGAGTCGAGTAAGTCATGCTGCTGGGATTGATGCAGGCCGGGACCGTCCAGTCCAAGACCGGTAGTTTGTGGCCCAGTCTGGTTTTCGACTCCGTTGGACTGGACTGTACTGGTCCCTACCCAGACCGGGACCGTCCGGACCAGTGAAAACATTGCTAGTTGGCACCCTGCATATCATAGCAAATGCTTATCCCTTTGCCGGTAACCGGGTTTGGGCCCACAGATGGGCCAGCTTTTAAAATACACATCACACAACCACAATCCAGCCAAATGCCCCCAGAATAAATAGAAATACTCTACATAT
>Ga0307512_10001271_pt1 | contig 36306 bp, 33 predicted proteins | sample 14_EM_MG_FD_200267 | JGI IMG/M metagenome (GOLD analysis project Ga0307512, IMG submission 200267) | Populus trichocarpa ectomycorrhiza microbial communities from riparian zone in the Pacific Northwest, United States - 14_EM | ecosystem: Host-associated > Plants > Roots > Unclassified | place... | reverse complement strand
CATCAAAGGATGCGCTGTCTGCCAAACTACAAAGATTAGACCACCAGTCAAAGTACCACTCAAACCCAACGAAATACCACAAGGAATATGGGACACCATCACAATGGACTTCATCATAGACCTTCCGACATCAAAAGGATATGATAGCATCCTCACCATCGTGGATCAACATAGCAAAGCAATCATCCTCTCCCCCTGTAACAAGAATATTACAGCAGTCGAGACAAGCCAACTACTCTTAGACAACATATGGAAACGCATGGGTTTCCCCTCAGCAATAATCTTGGATCCAGGACCACAATTCACAGCACAAGTTACACAGGAGCTTTGGAGAAAACTGGGAATCAAACAAAAATTATCCACCGCCTTTCACCCACAAACAGACGGAGAATCCGAACGGGTCAACCAAGAAATAGAACAGTACCTTTGCATCTGTGGAAACTTCCAACAAAATGATTGGGCAACATTACTCCCTCTCATTGAATTTGCACATAACGCATGACCATATTGCAGTACACACCGATCCCCCTTTGAAGTCTGGTATGGGTTTCACCTGACATTTAAACCACCACTACAACTACAAACCAGATTACAAAGTGTGGATGAACGTGTTAAATACTTAGAACAAATCTGCAAAGAAGTCACGGCAGCACTTCACATTGCTGCATGAGAAATGAGAAGTGGAGGACTGCCCACATTATCACACACATTCCACAAAGATGACCTAGTACTCTTGGAAGCCACCAACCTACAGACTACCCACCCGAAAGCAAAACTCGCACCACAATGCTACGGACCATTCAAAGTCCTGTGGGCTTCCCCAACAAATTGTAAACTTGCATTGCCACTGCAAATGAGGATTCACCCAGTATTCTACAACTCACTACTAAAACCCTATGTTGAAACATCTGCACATGGACCAAACTTCGCACGACCTCCTCTGGAAATCGTAGGAGGAGAAGAAGGACATTACGAAATTGAGAAAATCCTTCAGTCACAACCCACAAGAAATAAGAAAAGCACTGAATACCTGGTCCATTGGAAAGGCTATACCGATGCAGACCGCACTTGGGTACCAGCCAAAGAATTAACCCATGCAAAAGAACTAGTCCAAGAATTCCTCTCTAGGCAGAAGCCTAAAGAGGGGATACTGTCAAGAACGGAGTCCGTGACATCATGCATTCAAAGAATCCCAAGTCCAAGTTCTCCCAAAGCCGCCCCTAAGCTAAAGTATAGTCATGTGGTTGGATCCACTCCTCGACCACATGACCCTGGGAAACTATCACCTGACCTGTCACATGTTCGATCACGTGATATCTTGACAACTTTGGGATCACATGATATATGAGCATGTGATCCTAGGAAAGTATCACATGACCTACCAAGGGATTGGTCATCAATGCGATCACAAGTCGCTACACAATCACCTGATCGAGCGTGCTTTAGATGTGCGCCTAGTCCATTGATCGGCACGTGGAAGACCGTGGGAATGATCAACAAATCAACAAATCAATGAACAAGTCACAAAACCTTGGAGCACAGTAAGGTCGCTCACCCATTGTCTGTATTTGTACCTGCCCTAAAGTATGGGCCGCCTGTTTGAGTATATATGCCTGCCCTAAACATGTATGCACAGACCACCCTGTATTAGTATATAAGACCTGTGAAATTGAGCAAACAGTCCTCAGACTGTTCTCTTGTCTACCCTCCCACAATTGAGCCCCTACAAGCTCAACTCTTCTTTGCACTCTTCACTCTCTATATCGCCCATCTCTGTCTCTTGATTAGTTACCTCCACCTCAAATACATCGTCGTTGTGTCGCTACTACCATAAACAGTAGTAGGTCTCGACAGTAGGCGCGCACCATGTGGGTGCCAACAAGGTGATCCTCCTATGGGCGAACAGGAAGGACATTGAGCATAACCTGCCAAAGGAGGTGCGGTTGCACATGCAATTTGTGTTCGTGAGGACAGTACACAAGGTGCTTGATGCATACCCTGGCATGCGGATGCGCACTATCTGCTGCATCAGGAAAACACAACCTCTCTTGAAAACCTCTTATGTCCTCTTGAAACCCCTTTTTTCCTCTTGAAAACCCATTGTTCCTCTGGAAATGCTTTTGGGGCCTACTTGAAAAATATCAAGAGGAAAAAAGGGGTTTCAAGAGGACATAAGAGGTTTCAAGTGTATGGCAGACAGATGGTCTACCTGTGAGTTTGATAAGGAAGGATAAGCAAGATAGAACTGCTGCAGCACCCAACAAGAGGGACATGCCCTGGAGCATAGTGGGAAGGCAGGTAGACGGGTGTTACTTGTGTGACCGCTGGAGGATATGCAAGATTGCGAAAGTGATCTAGAGGGGGTTTTAGTTCTTGAACAAGAAAGGGGAATGTGCGGGAATGGGTTGATAGCAGACAACACCACTTTGGGGCTGATCGAACGGAAATGAGAAATGAGAAGAGGAATCACATACAAGAGAGATAGAAAGGGGGCTGCTGATGCTCCAATGATCTGATGATCTGATGCAGGGTGGGCGATGTGTATTTATACATCGACAGTGCTGAGATAAAACAAGTATGCTACAAAATAATTGTGAGTAAAGAAAAGAAAAAGAAGGGAATGTGTGTCGCCAGCGAATATCCCACATGGCGATGTAATCCAAAGGAGTGTTTGGCATTCAGTTTTGAGGGGTAAAGAATGGTGTATCAAGGGGCACAACTGCGGGTGTGAGGTCAAGGTGTTGACGGTGTTTGGCTTGGACCATTGGACAAGGCAGGAAAAGGGAATCTAAAGGAATGATTTGAAAGAGAAAGGAAAAGATAAGAAAAGTGGGATTTAAAGACAACAAGGGAAACAAGGTGACAAGGCAAAATACATGCAAGGAGGTGGCATGCTCAGCCATGTGGGCTTGACTAGCAAGGCGGTGTGTACAATGTTGTTTGGTGGCAAGTGGGTGATCCAAGAATCTTCAACATAGAACTTTGATATATCTTGGCAAGGCAAGGTGACAGTGGGTGGGCAAGGCAATGAGGATGAGTGGAGGCATGCTGGCATCGTTGCGTGGCTTTGTCAGCATCCTGGAATGGTCATGTGTGGCACGATGGCAGATCTGTGCTCTGAGATAAGATAATCGGTGTTTCCGGGGTCAGTGCGTTCCCCATCCTTACACAAGGGAGGTTGTGTTTTCCTGATGACTGGTTGAGAGCAGGCTTTAGAAAATAACAAGGAATAGGTAAACTAATGGTAACTCAGTATTTGCAAATTTCTGTGACCCCCAGCAATGCCTCTTAGCTTGTCTCAGCCCCCTCAACTCTACCTCAGGAATACTGTATAGAATATTACCGTAGTTTCATTATCGTTTAGCTATGTTGCTCTGTTTCACCTTCCGTGAATTGAGTAAGAAAACACCCATATTTTTTTTCTTACATTTGTACTATTGTACACATCAGCCTCAGCAGGAGAATTGGATTATCATTCTCTCCCCTCACTCTTCTGCAATACAACATACCCTATCTCTGTTTTTCAGTGACGCCTCTGACTGGTCAGCATCTCAGTACTCAGTAGCGGTTTCGGCGCTTGTCTCATGGACGAGCGGCGTTTCATTATGTCAATTGCTACTGCAACAGCAAGCAGGATATTATATGGCCTCGGCTGAAACTTGGAGGACGGGCATAGTGCTGTAGGCCTCGAATAGGCGAAAGTCTGAATCCCGTGGCATATCAACATAAACTGAACGCTACATGGCACCAGCCCCAGGTCTACCTGTCTAACGTATCAACAAAACGAATTCATGCGACTGCCAATGTACGCCGTGATTATCTCCATCGTGGCCACCATTCAGAATCTGCAAACATAGTAGTAAACTCTCGACGAATTAGGATGATATCCCTTCATCCAGTTACCTACATGTTTGATTGTCAACTCCTCACCCAGACCGTTAGATGTACAAACACGTGGGCATGCTCCATTCTGAGCATCTCGATAGAAAACACCAAGGTGGACCACTATTCTCGCCTTTTGCGCACTTTTTTTGTCCCGTGACCTCTATCCTATTCTTTCCATGAGTCAACCGACCCCGTTTCTAACAAAGTATCATCTACAGGAGGTCAGAAAGGTATCATTTAATGGTCGGATATAATATTGTTGACAGCGACAGAAGAGGGGACGAACCTTCAGTGCCTTCGTACGTGGTCTCATAAGGAACTGATGTGATGATACAGACTACAGTGACATCACCTGATCATTTTATAATCAGATAGCACATCAAGAATGACGTGTTCTCCTCTCCTCAATGTGACCTGGAATGGTGTCTCTCCCTTGTCATTCTGCATTTGGAGATTTGCACCATTTCCCAGTAGTAGCTTTATGGTCTTGATGACGCTCCAAAGCGGTGGGGAATCGTCGTCAAGGAGTAATGACTTGGATAATCCGCGTTGGAACGGAGATGATACTGCGAAATGCAACGGGGTAATATTGCTATTATCCTGTGCGTTCACGTCTGCACCTAAGTTCAGCAAAATCTCCACGATCCCAGTAAGGACATGTTGCGATGCTAAGTGTAATGGCATCTGGCCGTTCTTGTTCCGCACGTGGACGCTTGCACCATGCTCCAGTAGCAGCTGTGCACTTTTGGTGTTTTGATAATTATCGCCCCAAGGATTTTGTGATACAAAAAGCAGTGGGGTCATGGTGTCATTGTCCTGTGTATCCACATCCGCGCCAAATTTCAGCAATAATGCTGCAACACCAGAAAGGCCATAATGCGTCGCTAGGTGTAATGGCGTCTGGCCGGTCTTGTTCCGCACGTCGACGCTTGCACCATGATCCAGTAGCAGCCGAACAGTTTTGGTGATTTTGGGGTACTCACGCCCAAAAGGTTGTGATTGTGATACCAAAAGCAGTGGGGTCATGGTGTCATTGTCCTGTGCATCCACGTCCGCACCAAATTTCAGCAACAATGCTACACTGTCGAAAAGACCATGATGCGATGCTAAGTGTAATGGCATCTGGCCGTTCTTGTTCCGCACGTGGACGCTTGCACCATGCTCCAGTAGTAGCTGTGCAGTTTTGGTGATTTGGGAATCATCGCCCCGACGAGAGTGTAATACGAAAAGTAGTGCGGTCATGGTGTCGTTGTCCTGTGCATCAACGTCTGCGCCAAATTTCAGCAACAATGCTACAACGCCGAGAAGCCCATAATGCGATGCTAGGTGTAATGGCATCTGGCCACTTTTGTTCCCCACGTGGACGCTTGCACCATGCTCCAGTAGCAGCTGTGAAAAGTTGGTGATTTTGGCATCATTCCCCCGACGAGATTCTAATACCAAATGCAGTGGGGTCATGGTGTCGTTGTCCTGTGCATTCACGTCCGCGCCAAATTTCAGCAGTAATGCTACAGTGCCGGAAAGGCCCTGATGCGATGCTAAGTGTAATGGAGTCTGGCCGCTCTTGTTCCGTACGTCGACGCTTGCACCATTCTCCAGAAGCAGCTTTGCAGTTTTGGTGAGTTGGGAATCATCCCACACAGGCCTTTGTGACAACGAATGCAGTGGGGTCATGGCATCATTGTCCTGTGCATCCACGCCCGCGCCAAATTTCAGCAATAATGCTACAAGGTCAGAAAGGCCACATTGCGATGCTATGTGTAATGGCATCTGCCCGTTCTTGTTCCGCGCCTGAACGTTTGCACCATGTTCCAGTAGTAACTGTACAGTTTCGGTGTTTCCGCTCCAATTAGAATGTGATAGCAAAAGCAGTGGAGTCATGGCGTCGTTGTCCTGGGCATCCACTTCCGCGCCAAATTTCAACAATAATGCTACAAAGTCGGAATCCCCATGACACGATGCTGTGTGTAATGGCATCCAGCCATTCTTGTTCCGCACGTGGACGCTTGCACCATGCTCCAGAAGCAGCTGTGCAGTTTTGGTGATTTGGGAATTATCGCCAAAAAAGTCTGGTCGGACTTGTAATACCAACTGCAGTGGGGTCATGGTGTCATTGTCCTGTGCATCCACGACCGCGCCAAATTTGAGCAATAGTGCTACAATGTCGAGAAGACCATGATGCGATGCTAAGTGTAATGGCATCTGGCCGTCCTTGTTCCGCACGTGGACGCTTGCACCATGCTCCAGTAGCAGCTGTGCAATTTTGGTGTCATCGCCCGGGCGAGATTCTAATAACAAAAGCAGTGGGGTCATGGTGTTGTCGTCCTGTGCATCCACGTCCGCGCCAAATTCCAGCAATGATGCTACTATGCCGGAAAGACCCTCATATGATGCTGTGTGTAATGATGTCTGGCGGTTCTTCTTAACATTCCGCACGTGAACGCTTGCACCATACTCCAGTAGCACCTGCGCAGTTTCGTTGAGTCGGGAATGATTGCCCCAACGACACTGTGATAAAAAAAGCAGTGGGGTCATCCAGTCGGCCCATGTATCCACGTCCGCGCCGAACTCTAGCAATAATCTTGCGATCCTAGAATGACCATTCCGCGACGCTAACTGTAGAGGCGTCCTCCTGTTCTCGTCCATCGCATTGAGACCAGCCTTGAGAGGCTCACCACGCTCCAGAAGCATCCGAGTGGCCTTGGCGAGCCCCATGGATGCCGCTATGTGGAGTGGTGTCTGATAATTAACGGCGCGGATGTCCAAGTCTACGGAGTGCTCAATCAATAGCTGCGAAACTCCTTCCTTTCCGGCAAGCAGCGCTATATGCAACGGAGTGCAACCTTTATCATCCCTAACATCTATGTCCTGTGAGCACTTCAAAATGAGGTGACGTGTCAGACAGAGGTATCCAAGCGCTGCAACATAGTAGAGGGGAGGTAGTCGTGGGGGGTGCTTAGGCTTCGTATCATGATCTGGAGTTCTGTCCAGAGTTCTGAGCGAACAGGGAGGGTGTTTAGGCTTCGTATCATGATCTGGAGCTCTGAAAGAATTGGGAGGGTTCTTCCTCTTCGATCCCATCCTCGAGTTATACCAACCCTCCGAGTTCCAATCGCCAATCTGTAACCAGACCCACGTGTAAAAATGCGGTTTGTCTCTGTCAAATAGGTCGTCCACCTCGTCGCTAATACTTGATATCACATTCTCAAATCCCGCATGGTCGACGAAATGTTTACCAGCGTAGTAAGACAGTGGGTAGTTCCTGATCGTCTGCTTGTCCATATGGTCTTCTAACTGGAGGAGGACACTGAGGCACATCTGGGCCATCATTACATGCGCAGCCTCAAGCCGGATATGGTGGTAACGTAAAGTGTCCACCGTTGAGGCACCAAGGCGATCCGAGGTGAGGAACTCTTTGACAGAGAAATGTGAAAATTGAACCAGGCGCGAATCCCCACCGTGACCTTGAGCAATGGTGATCAAACTGGAACATGCGAACAATAAAGCTTGTTCTTTGTCCTCCCACCGCAAGTTCTCGTCTATCATCGGGGTCATTCCTGTCGCAGAGGAGTCAATCGCGAGTACCTCTGCCAATTCTTTCACGGTAAGGGGGCTGGCAGCCACGAGGAGGCATTGCAAGAGTCGGTGGGCATGCACTTGGTTCGGCTTCGGTATTTGCCGTAATATCCGTTCGTACGTCTCGTCCAGCGATTCCGGCAATTCCGCCAGAACACCCCGCACGCTCGATGGGAAACATTGCCGCAGAACATCAAGTTGGCAATACACCCAACGAAACCTGTCCGGAAGCATAAGAGTGTGTCCGAAGCACATAACGGTGTCCTTACATGCCATTGGCTCTTTCAGAAAGCATCTCGATAACCAATTGCTTGTCCTCATCCCGCCATCTCCGCATGTTCTCATCAGAGTAAACAACTATGCGGACATACTTGACAATGTCCTTCTTTTGTCCGATTTGGTCATGGAGGCATATGCGGGTAGATGTTGTTGTCAAGGGCTCAAGGGAAGTTCGGATGTCGACTTCAGGTCGACTGGTAATGCAAACACGCAATCGTGGGGCACTCGGTTTGACCAATTTCTCCACAAGATCCAGCACCTGGCGACGCGATGACGGTATCCCTTTTGTATTGGGGCATTCGTCAACTGCATCAAGGACGAGATAGATAGGTACGTCTCCTGAGGCCTCGATCATAGCCTCAAGACACTTTGTGAGCGCGCCGATACTGGGTTGTTGCGAGCCCTTCTCGTGCACAGAATAGAAGTTGAATAGAATGTCATAAAAGGATTGAGACCTCCGACTGAGCTGGACGATGACAGAAGAGAGTAAAGCACGGGCATCTTGTTTCCCAGAGTCCTTGAAGTCGAAAAAGAAGAAGGCCATGTATGCTAGCCCATTGTTAGAAATGTGTTTGATATCCTCGATGATCGCAGACCTGGTCGAGATATAGGTTATCCTGCTAAAATTTGGAGAATGACGCACGTTATAACGCTTTTACCAGCACCCGCTGAGAACATGCGGATTCTTTAGTAAAAACGAGCGCACAGAGTTCTGGAGGACGTACGTTTCCCGTACACCCACAACAAAGTAGTGGTCCCTTTCCAGTTCTTGAACTCTGTACTTTCGATGAACCACACACCAGTGCCACCATAACGAGCATCGCTGGCAGTGTTGTAATTTATAAATGGGTCCGGAGGAGAGAGCCAGGTTACGAGGTCATTCCGCAGTTGGTCCCCTGTGAAAACAAGCTAAGACACCACGGCCAACCACGGAAGAGTTATGGGGAGACGAACACCTCTGGTCATCTACATGGGTGACTAACTTCCTGAGTTCCCCTTTGATATGTTCGGCATCTAGCCCAAATCTGGTCAGGAGGGAATAGACGGGTGGCCAAGGGAAAACAAGCTACACACCATCAACGACGACATCTACTTTGTCACGAACGCCGTGCGTGGCCCTCAGATCTTGTGCAGTCGCCATGCGATGTTCTTCTTGCGTCACTTTGTCGAGCCTCCGCAGGGCATCATCGATCTTCGACCTTCCTGTTACCTTGTTCAAGAAATTCTCTGCAAAACGCTCGACTTGAGCAGGACAGCCAGTCATCGAGGATTAACTCACTTATTTTTCCTTGCTTAATCTCTTTTGTAACAAGGGCAAGAATGAGGAGCACCTCAACCATGACCTTTATGATTATATCCGTCATTTCCTCGGTCGGGGGGAGTTCCGTGTAGGTCTCAAGCCTTCTGAACACATTCTCTATCCGTTCGAAGATGTCCAGAAGTGCGTCCTGATTAGCGCTTACGCCCCGAACCGCCTGGAGATATGAGTTTCAAACAAGCGCATAAATACTGGTGGGGCAGACACCCACCAAGAGAAGACTAGCAATTCCCGCGAATATCACTCCTGCTGGTGGATATGCCTAGAAAACAGATGTTATGGCGCGATCTTGAGTGATGGCCTTGACGATACTTACCAGGCTCACAGTGCCGCCGATCGTAGATGAGAAAGTGTAGAGAACGTTTATGGTGGGTTCGACCCATTTTGTGAGCCTGCTTCCAGATTGGTCAAACCTGGGGATTTGCTCTCGCAGGACATTGAGGACAGTATCAGGAGAACTACAGGATTCGAGCCTGCGAAGGAGTGGATCCGATGGGAGGTCGTTCCCAGTTTTCTTTTTATAGGCCTCTAAAGCATTGTCAAACATGAGTTGATAGTTTGCGCTCGATGAGGTGTGAGGAAGATTGTGGGACATAGTGGCGGTATGGGAGGCTCGGGGATGATAGGCTAGGAAAGGTCTTTGGGAGACGAGGACGAAGAACTTTGCCTCGTGTTCACCCTGAGACCGTGGGCATCCTAGACCCTTAATATGGATGGATGAGGCAGTGAGTCAGGGTCGTTAATGCGAGGGGCAGAAATAGAACCACCGTCGGCGCAAGGACAAGGGTTAGGGCCAATACACGAAAGCCGTGGTCCGGAGACTGTCCGGATTCCGGAGGTATTGATTGCCCCATTTGACATATTCAGGTTCCGTTCCCAGATCCCAGATAGATTTCATCGGCCGCTGATCCTGTTTGTTTTGCACCATGACATGATGCCTAAGGCCTAATGCTTAATGACTAGATTTTTCCCTCCTGATCTCGGTGTATGGTGATGAAGCCATATCCAAAGCGGGCCCTGATCCGAGGTGCGTTCCCACCCATTCCGTCCACCCTGATCCGATCCGCTCGAGGGGAAGCCTATTTTTGTGAATTGAAAAGACTGTTTGACAAACGGCCTTGGTCCTTCGGGCCACTAATCGTGTCTCAAGTTGACCTGTGACCACTCATCACTGCAGCTCTTGCTGCAAAGGCACGCATCATTCACCCCTCGCTCTCCTTCACACCCTTCTCAGGCCCGCTTTTGCTGCAAATACGGCGCGGACCCTTCATCGCTGCGTGCATCTCGGCGACTGATCCGCACGCTTCTTCGAGCTTTAACGGGTTCCTTAGATTACAGGACGAATGCTCCCGGCCGACCGTGAAGTATAGGGACAGTCACATCGCTGTCTTCTTGTCTGACGCAGGGTCCGACTCGGACTAGAATTGCTTGTCGACGTTGAACGGCCTACATCCGACAATGATGGTGCCTTCGTGATTTCGGCGACGAGCTTCACCTGGCTCATCAGCTCGGTAGCTGACACGGAGGAGGGGTCTGGATTCCGTGATGGCCATCGTAGGTGGCGACTTCAGCGCGGGCCAACCGAGCACGGCGGACGTGGATGATATGCGTGTCTGGGAGACACCGTCGGAACTTTCGTGGTGGAGAGGGATGTACGTGGCCGAAGAGGGTGTGGGTCCATCTAGCCTTCAACTGTTCGTGCCAGTTTTACAGTTGTGGTGTTGGGACCTAGCTATTAGATGTCACATTTGACGGGGTTGCAGCCGTCACACTGATCAGGACGGTCTTGCACAACACTGTGACTCGCGTAGTCGTCGAAGGTGGCTCTGACTCGGATACCTTTCCATCCTTGGGCGTTTCTTTGCTGGCAACGATAGTTGAACTTGCTCGTCGATGACCAATATATGTGAAGACATTTAAAATTACTAGGCACAGTTATTCCATATTCCATTACTGTAAAAATCCAGCGTGGATACGGTACTTAAACTTGAACAAGGAAATGTGGAACAGGTCGGAGAGGAACGCGTGAGTCAGGGTCAATTCCGAAATAAAACCAGGACGAGTATTTTTTGCAAGGCATGCGCGTCGAATGTAGGTGGCACAAGTAGCAAGAAGATGGATAGAAATCGGACGAACAGACAGACAGGGCAGACGAAATTAGCTCACCAAACAAAAGAAGGGATCTCACCGAGTTTGTCCGCGTGCTCCACACCAACAGCAGACACAGCATCGCCCACAAGCGCCGCGGCTCTCGTCGACAAGTTGCGCGACGGGAGCCTAGCTCTCACGCTTGCATGCTGACTGAGAAGTGTCTTGCAAGAAGCGGTGCTCTAGCAGGCGGATGGCAGCTACCTTGAATTCTGTACGACGTCTGGCACGGGTGGCGGGTCGGTTCGTAGTTGGATGGACGACATCAACGGGGTGAATCGAGAAAGTCAGCATCGCGGCGCACGAAGGCAAGGGGTGAGTTGTCGTTGGCAAGGCGGGCGCGGGGCATGCCGGTCAGCGTGAGGACGTACGGCTTGTCCGAGTGTTGGTGTGGTCAGACGATGCGTGCGATGCGGGTGATGACGCCCCATTTTTTCAGCGTTGCTGTGCCTTGGAGCTAGATGAGCGGGACGGCGGCGAGGACGTCGCGACGTGACCGAAGCGGAGCAAGCCACCTTGAATTACGCAGTAGCGCGTGATCGTGCACTCGCCTAGCGACCGCGCGGCCTTCCTAATCTCTAATCCCCCACAAATACGCCGATGCGCTCATCCGCCTTCTCGCCGCCATCTCCAACCTCATCCCCTCCACCGACCCCCTTGTACAGCACGAAGGCTCAACACCCAGCGGCGCTAAACATATGTGGCGTCACTGCCCGCCTTGCGCGCTTTCTCCACCATACGCACTTTCGGACGAACCATACCTCCTCACGCTGATTGGCACAGCCCGCGCCTGTCGCACCAACAATCCACCTCCGCACGACGGCGACGCGGGAGAGCGAGAAGGCGTCGGCACCATCCGTCGACCTCCGGACGCACGCTCACCACCTGTGACCGACATCGTGCAGGATTTCAAGGCCGTCGCATTCCGCTTGTTAGGGCGTTTCGCGCGGGACACTTCGCAGTCGGCGCGTTTCGCGCGAGAGCTGGGCTCGGATTGCGCAGTTTGTCGACGAGACGGACCCAGAGAGGGCTTCTGTGCTCGCGGACGCTATTATGTCCGCCGTCGGCGCGGAGCATGCAGACAAACTCGGTGAGCACCCATTCTTTCATTTAGCGACCGAATGTTGTCTGCCCCCCGTCTGTCCGTCTGCTCTTCTGTCTCATCTCCCCTATCGCGACTTGTGTCATCGGCATTCGACCGCACGTCTTGCGAAAAATGCTTGTTTTGGTTACATTTCGGAATTGTCCTGACCCATGTGTTCCTCCATGCATCTGTGTTTCCGTAAACTCGTAATTCCGCTGCAAACTATTAACGCGTACTACTTGCGAACTACTAATTTCTAGTCCTTCCCTCCACCGAATCACCATCTTTGCGCATCCAACACGTCACCACCGTTTTGACAAAGCAGCTATTCATAGCTGAAGTCAGCACGAAGATCGCCACGGCGTTGACTTCTCGATGCCCAAGCAACAGAAGGCGCTCTCCCTACGTCAGCAGCTCGCCGCTATTAATACAGAGCCGCAGCGCCTCGAGGTTGCCTCCGATCTCTACGGTACCGGGAATGCAGTGCAGGATGAGGACTAGCTGGAAACACTAGCGAGTCGAGTCGGTGCTCTACCCGCCGGCACTGAAGCCCGCCGCATAGCACCGACCGACGCACGCCGCCTCAAACAAATTCCTTCACAGAACGCGGAGCATGGCATTGTGAGGAACTACATGCGTACTGGCACTTTTTTCTCTCTTCTCGCGTCTTACCTGACCTGAGACGGCTTTCTCTGTTGCCACCAGCTCGAATGGCTCACCGTGCTATCTTGGGCTCCCCCATCAGTGGGTTCGGACGCCCTCACGCAGTCCGACCTTCTCTCGAACGCAAAGTCGCAACTCGATGCGGACCACTTTGGGCTCGACAAGGCTAAGCGATCGTCAATCGAGTGCCATGCTGTCGTCCGTTTGCGAGCTTTGGATTGCGCAAGAGGCTGAGATGGAACAGACCAAGGCGCAGGGAGTGACGGTCAAGAAGGCAATCGAGGGTCCCTCAGCGGGCGACGGGTAGAAGGTCAAAGAGCGGAAAGTTCTCGCCAAGGCAGGGGAGGTCCCGATGCTCATTCCGTCACCAACACCAAGCGAAGTACAAGAGGCCCGCAAAGCAGCCAAAACTATCAAAGCCCCGATTTTGCTGTGCGTAACTCATTCGACGCTCGCTATAGCCTGATAACCTCACAGACATGAAATGCACAGGTTCGTCGGACTACCAGGGACAGGGAGGACATCGTTGGCGCAGTCAATTGCCCGCGCGCTTAGCCAGCCGTTTCAGCGAATCGCCCTCGGCGGTGTTCGCGATGAGGCTGAGATCCGGGGCCCCCGGCGGACATGTGTTGCCAGTGTTTCTGGTTTACTGGCACAGGTGCTGCGCAAAGCTGGTCGGATGGATCCTGTTCTCTTATTGTGAGTATCTTGCTTGCGGTTTGTTCGATCAGGGTTTAACGCCCAGAAACAATAGAGATAAGATCGACGAAGTCGGTCAGTCAGACTATCACGGCGATCCTTCTGCAGCCCTGCTCGAGGTATACGATCCGAAATAGAACGTCGCTTTCAATGTACGTAAAGATCAAGTGCTGATCGATCTTTCGCCAGTTCTTTTCAACTGTACGACCAATACACTCGACACCGTCCCCCCACCACTCCTCGACCGCTGCGACGTGGTCCGACTCTCTGGCTACGCGCACGATGAAAAGTTGCACATCGCACGACGCTTCCTCCTTGCGATCAACTCGCGCAGAACGGGCTGTCCGAAGAAAACGTTCAACTAACTGAGCCGGCACTCACACTATACGCGAGAGCTGTGCATACGCGCACTCGAACGTGCGATTGGTGGCGTCGTGCATTTCAAGGCCGTTGAGTGGATTGCGCACGTTGATACCCGAGGACTTCCACCACCGACACGGCCGTCCTCACCTGCTGTGTCGGACGCCAACGGCGCGTTGATCGAAAGTGTCAGAAATGGCGACTCTGGATACGATCCAGTCGTCGAGGCGGACCAGCTCGAAAAGATCCTGGGGCTTTCGCGGCATGACGAGGACCGTGACCTCGAGGCGAGACGCGTGATGTGGGGCCTGGTCGTGACTGGCATGGGCGAGATCATTTCCGTTGGGAGTATTGCGACACCCAGTAATGGGAACCTCAAGCTTACAGGTAGCTTGGTGATGTGCGTTTCTTCTCCTCCCGTTTCTCGCAGAAGGGTCGATGTTTTAACTTGGGTGTGGTCGTGTAGGTTCTCAGGGAGAGCGCGGACTCGCGCTCAGTTGGGTCAAGACGCACGCGTGCGACCTCGGTATCACTAATAAGCGCGCGCAAGATCCGTTACGGATACGAGATGCTACAATAGCAGACAAAGGATGGACCTAGCGCAGGTGTCGCCATGATACGTCGTTCCTCTTGCCACGGTGAGTGGTGATTCGGTACTAATCAAGACGGTCTGGGGGCCATGTCTGTGCGATTGTATCCCTCCTGACCGGAAAGTGTGTCCCGCCTACAGTAGTACCATCGGATTTGCACTTGCCTAGCGACCGCGCGACCTTCCCGATCTCCCACAAATAAGCCGACTCGCTCATCCGCCTCCTCGCCTCCTTTTCTAACCTCGTCCCTTCCACCGTCCGCCTTGTCCAGCACGAAGGCTCAGTGCTCGGCGACGCTAAATATACGCAGCGCCACTGCCCACATTCTGCGCTTTCTCCACCATACCCACACTCGGACGAACCATACCTCCCCACGCTGATTGGCACTGCCCACGCCTGCCTCACCAACAATCCATCTCCGCAAGACGACGACGCGGGGGAGCGAGAGGATGATGCGGGGGAGCGAGAGGATGACGCGGGGGAGCGAGAGGGCGTCGACGAGAAGCACTAAAGTGGATTCATTCTTCAGTCTCCTCCATGACAGGAAGCGATCAGGAAAATTATTTACAGGACACATTATCGTAGTCCTAAGGGAAAGTATGCAATGATAGGGTCACCCGCCAACATTCGGCACCGACCGGACAGCAACAAATGACTTCCTCCACTGGGGGCGAGGTGGCGGCTGAGCCTGGCAACGCACGACCTTGCGCGCAACCCTCATCATGGTGTCACACCGGCTTGCGCCAAAGGTCACTAGGTAGGTCCCCAATTTTTTAGTCCATTTGTGGGGTGTTCACGACATAAAAGTACAAGTACATTGGTCCCAGCTACGGTAAACATTTGCTGTGTCAATTAGTCGCTCTCCTATCATGATGTATTTCCCTGTTTAACAAGATCTGGGGCATTAGTCACAGCTGAGTAATGCGTACTAGTAGAGAGCGGGACACAATTTTGCCTGATCAAGTCGATAATCTTTTCTAGGACAAGGTCTCTCCCCTGCCCCTGAAAGGCAAATCCACTCGGAAATGTCTCTGCAACAAAAGTACGGATGTCTTGGTGAATCATGTCCCTGCGGCCAAAGCTTACATGCCTGTCCGCAGACGACTGAATATCATGGTCTGACACATTGCCAGCGTTTGACCTAAAAAGTTGATCTAGGATCACCGTAAGGTCTACGATGTAGCCCATCAAGCATTGAACATTTTCTCTACTGACATTCGGAGGCGACTGAGTCTATGTTAATGACACCTCTTGGTGTTCACTCACCTGCCGCGATATATGTTGTGTACCCATTCGGCGAACTCCTCTTCAGATCCTATTGTGTCAGAGCTGCTGATAATGTGGTTTTCTTAACACCTCATCTCTGTCTTGCATGTAACACGCTCACCTTAACGACATCCCTTTAGCCGACCGCGCCAAGTCTTTGACCACGTGAGACATCTTCTCTTTGAATCCCATGCTCGACAGGTACTACTTGATCTCCATGAGTAGCTAAAACCATAGGGCGACTAGGGAGAGCTAACTCTGGCTTTGTCATTCAGATTCCATATTTCAATGATATCGATGTGGATAATATCGACGCAGTTCTTAAGGGGTTGATCAGTGAAGTCAAGGCTATACCAGAGGTTACGCCAGTATCCTAAGAGAAAGTGGGATACGTCAACTCTGGTTTTGAGTTTGCGGGCTAAATATACTTGCGGCTTCGCCCAACTCTGGGAATTATCTGAATGACGTGAGAGTCTGGAGACAATTAACGTACTCGATGCAAGCCTGGATGATGATATCTTGTGACACTCTCGAAGCGACTGACCACACAAGAGGGACAGGGGCAACCCGTGGCTTTGCTTCTTGTAGACTCGACCGAGTGGAAGTAATGGAAGTAGTACGCAAGCCCAGAATGAATCTGTCGGTCATCGTGACTAACTTGCCAATGAGATGGCCAAATTGTACTTTTACTAAACAGATGAGGACGTGAAGGGATAAAAAAAGGGATCTACTACCTGAAACGATCTCTGCCGGTACATCCTTGGGTTCCGTACAAAACAGGGAACGGCACGACTCTTCACATCGTGTGTATGCCAAAGTCTTCGCACGTTCGTCGTGCTGGGAGCTTCTACCTTCAGACCCTGTTAAGGTTTGGGAGACAACCAGGTCGAATTTAGTGAGCACGATAATAACAGGCACTGGGTCTCGTATTAACTGAATAGATAAATCCCGGATTAAAATGCGCTCACCCCTTTTCATCTCCAGGATTTCCTTCACCCCTTCGCCTATGTTCCCACTAATAGCATCGTGGGCAGGAACGCATATCCTGAGTAAAAACATATTAGCCGAACCAAATCAAGGCTATTCCGACTTCGATTCTCTACCAGACAACATGTAATCTTTCCCAGGTTGAGCGACTCGGTTCAGTGCGGTGTGAAATGAACTTCCGGATAGCCTGCAAGCTCTGAGAGTCACCGTATTCAAATCCAGAACATTCATGGACAATAAGATAGCGATTATCTTCTGGTTGGAACTCGAGTTGGAGGTTGACATCGGGTTTCCCTGGCACTGTTTCTGGCGCAGCCTTGTTCCCCATCACCAGGTTAGGACAGGAAAATGGTGTACGGCTGAATACTAGTCACCGACGAGTCCACGTTAAAGATGGCATTGATGAGCGAGGTTTTACCAGAGCCCATCTGTAATCAAGAGCGGCATCAATTAGACCTAGCATTGGTTGAGCGTTGCACGGAGATACCTTTCCCACCACAAGAATTCTAAATCTACGGGAGACTGAGAAGGATATAGTTATTCGTTAGAATCGAACCACATACTTGGGGTGATTAGAGAGTACTTGATGCACAGTTGAAGCAAGTTGTCTGCGGCTAGAATACCCATCGGCAAAAGCCTGCGCCCCCACTGTTGGGCGCTCTGGTAAAGCGGTCATTAAGAGCTGATATATTATCCCGCCGGCTATCGTTCTCACCTGAGCTCGTGGATCTGTGACTGACCCCACCAGCCGCGGACTGGGCTCTTTGACGTTGTTGATATGATGATAACGTCGACCGTGATGCACGGTCCCCGAGGATAGAAGTTGATCGAGAATTTCTAGCTGAAGACTCCGCGCCAGATTGGGGTAGTGAGTGTGATGATCGTGCGGGTGGTGCCCGCGCCCGGTGCACAGGTGTCGGAGGAGCAGTTGTCGGCCGTGCATGTGTCACCATCACCATCCTTCCCTCCAGAGGAATCGGACTCCGAGGTCTCGGAGCGGGAGTAGGTGGTTTGCTGCAACAATTCCCCATGGGACAATACGAGTACTCGGGTAATGAAACCCCAGGGACGATTATGAAACACGGATCGCGTAGAACTGTGTATGTTTTCCGGAGAGAACACGAGGATTGCGCGATGTAACTCGTTGGTGTCACTGGCATGTTCCTGAGTCCGCTGACACTGGCACGTGAAGTAGGCGTCAAATGATGGCCCATCTTGTGCCCGTGGCCAACATCATTTTTCGCTGCGTGTGACAGGGGTGGTCTTTCTGATGAGACGATTTCATTTACAGTATAGTACTGTACAGTGCCGCACGGGTACGTGGCCTCTGACCTGTTCCGAGTCGTTTTGAACCAGGAATTGGCCCACGTGCGCCGCTGAATGCGCGGGCCGCGAAACAGTTGCCACCCGCACTGGACGATGAAGCCTCCTCCACGTGTCTTATCACGTCGATATCGAGCACACGCACGGCACAGTTCATGTATGGAAGCTCTATCCACCACCTTCTTCAGGAGACCTTTCCCATCATCTCCCATCTAACAGCACTATGTCCCAGTTTCCCCTCATACCTACCCCACCATCACCTTATCAGGCCATTTTCGACAATGCCTTAGAACAATACAGGAAGAAGACTGGGGAAGACCTTTTCTCCCATCCACTTTATGCCAAGCTTGAATCTTGCCATTCTCCCACCGCCATATCCACTGTGCTTCGGCAGCAGCTCCTTGCGCTCCATCAATCTGGGACCGACGAAGACAGTTTAGCAACACTGCTCCATTCGACTGTCAATGTGATTAGTGCCTTTTCCGCAACCATTGGCGGAAGTATTGGCCTTGTAAGTCTCAGGAAGTTTAGGGTGGTTCCATGCTTTGTACCCTAATACCTAATTCATAGGCATATCCACCAGCGGGGGTGGTCTTCACTGGCCTCGGTGTCCTTCTCTCGGTGTGTATCTTCTCTGGTTCCTCTGTCCTGGATTATTGTGATGCCCAAATCTCAGGCGGTGATAGCTGTCAGAGCTAGTCAAGGCGTACTCATCGACCTGTTTGGGCGTATCGAAAACTTCTTCCTGCGCCTCCAGTCTTACATTGGGGTTAAACCAACCGAAGGAATGATGGACATAATTGTGAAGATTATGGTTCAAGTACTTTCCGTCCTCGCTATTGCGACAAAGGAGATCAAGCAGAGTAGAGCAAGTAGGTGGATTCTTGGCAATAGATCGCACATTTGAGCTTACTGTTCCTCAGAGAGGCTTCTGAAGAAGATGGTGGGAAGAACTGACATCGGAGATGCGCTGCAGACGCTCGATAAACTAACGCAAGAGGAAGCTCGGATGGCAGCGGCTCAAATCTTGAATGCCTCCCATGGCGTGGACGAGAAAGTGACCCTCGTCGGGAACGAACTACGATGCGTTAGCGACAAAGTACGGGGCGTCGATGACAGGCTGAAGGAAGTTGGTGAGAAACTCACTCACGGTGCGTAAAACTGCTCTCCAATAACAATCCGCAATGTTCTGAACGTTGTATACGATCAGGGGTCGAGAGATTACGCCAAGAAATTACCAACACTTTGGGTGATCGAACCCGTTCGTATGCTATATTCGTGTCTCGTTGGCCGCCTAACCTCGGGTGCCCTCACAGAGAATCATTTGGGACAGGACATCAGGAGATGGCTCTTCCCACCAGACCCGTCAATAAATTTCAACATTGCGAGGAATGCTCATCATGAGGGCACCTCAGCGTGGTTCACTCAGGGCGTCACCTTCAGGGACTGGAAAGCGTCTGGATCGTTGCTGTGGATTCACGGAAAACGTACGTTCTCTCGTCGCTCCACACACGCTCTTACTAATATACTACCTGCTCCATAGCAGGTTCCGGGAAGAGTGTCATTACGTACGTCAACTGCCGACAAGGTTGGCTAGAGTATCTCATTGACCATCGACCAGCTCTGCGATTATCCACGATATTAAAGCCACTTCATCTGTGCAAGCTCTCATGGCCTACTTTTATTTTGATTTCAAGGACAAAGGAAAGCAGGATGTCCGCGCCTTACTTTCCTCCTTCCTCGTCCAGCTCAGCGATCAATATTACCCTTTCTTTGATATCCTTTTTACCTTCTACACAACGCACCAATGGGGCTCTCAACAACCATGTAACCAGGCACTTACGCAGTGCCTCGAGAACATGCTCAGGATCCCAGGACAAGTTCCAATCCATCTCATCGTCGATGCTCTCGACGAGTGTCCCAATATGATTGGGGTGCCATCCTCACGCGACGAAGTCCTGGCACTTGTGGAGAAACTAGTCAAGTTGGACCTCTCAAATTTGCGTTTATTGATCACGAGTCGTCCCGAGATCGACATTCGAAGTTCCCTGGAGCCTTTGACATCCAACCACATCTCTCTTCACGACCAGGTGGGACAGAAAACGGATATTGCAGAGTATGTTAGTTCAGTAGTTCATTCGGACAAAAACATGTGGAGATGGCGGGATGAGGACAAAAATCTAGTCATCGAGACGCTCTCAGACAAAGCTGATGGCATGTAAGGATGTCATTGTATAATCATCATAATCTCTCATGATGTTGCTTAGGTTTCGTTGGGTTTTCTGTCAACTGGAAACTCTGCGCCACTGTCTCCCGCCAAGTGTCCGATGTACTCTCATGGAACTACCGGAAACTTTGGACGAGACTTATGAGCGGATGCTACAGCAAATTCCCAAGGCAAATCAAGAGTACTCCCATCGACTGCTGCAATGTCTTACGGTGGCCATTCGCCCACTTCGTGCAAAGGAACTGGCGGAGGTTCTTGCGATTGAATTTACAGCAGTGGGAAGGGTCCCGAGGCTGAACGAAGCTTTGCGTTGGAAGGACGAAGAACATGCCCTGCTCTCCGCATGCTCCAGTTTGATCTCCGTTGTCGACACCGGTCGGGGTTACCGAGTCGTTCAGTTTTCGCATTTCTCGGTCAAAGAATTCCTAACTTCGAATCGCCTTGCTACGAAGGCGAACTGTTCGCGTTATTATCAAATTCGCCATGAGGCCGCACACACGGTTATGGCGCAAGTCTGCCTTGGTGTCCTGCTCCGATTAGACGACCAAATTGATAACACTAGCATCCAAAGCTATCCCCTTGCTGGGTATGCTGCCGAAAATTTTAGCCACCATTCAAAATTTCAGGGGGTAACGTCACACATCGACGATGCGATCGACCAACTTTTCGACACAGACAAACCACATTTTGGCGCATTACTCTGGATGCGCGAAGTCTCTTTATTTAGGGCGAAGCACCCGCAACGACCAGAAGGTGTACCGTTACATCACGTTGCAGAACGTGGACTCCAGGATCTAGCGCATCTCCTCATTTTGAAACGCCCAGGAGATCTATGCGTAAAGGGTAAATTCGGGACTCCAGTACATGCCGCATTACAAGGAGGACATACCGACGTTTCACAACTACTGCTCCAGCACTGCGTCGACGTGGATGTTCGGGGCTTCAAATACCGGACTCCGCTCCATTTTGCAGCACACAATGGAATGCTGGACATTATTCATATTCTTATCAAACGCGATGCGGACGTCAATTCCCAGGACGAGGATGGTCAGACGCCACTACACCGAATAATATCTGCTATGCGCAACACCAGTACTAATTATTTCGACGGATTAAGGTTTCTACTGGACAATAATGCAGGCGTTGATGCGCAAGATAACGAGCTCTCAACTCCATTACACTTAGCATCATCCTTTGGGTGCCTTAAGGCCACACAAATGTTGCTAGAGTTTGGCGCAAATGTACATATCCAGAACAACGGTGGCGAGACACCACTACATCGATCATTGAAGAATATCGGTGCATCCCCTTATTGTTCTCTCGATATCACACGTTCGCTACTGGAGCACGGTGCGGACGTGGACGCCCATGATTACAGGCACTGGACGGCGCTACACCTTGCGTCGTACTCTGGAAACCTTAACCTTGTACAGCTACTGCTCGAGCATGGCGCAAATGCCTGTGTGCGGAACGACGAAGGCGAAACACCACTACACCACTTATTGAGGGGTATTTGCGCATCCTCTGACGCTGCTCTCGACATCGTACCCCCTTTATTGGAGCACGGTGCAGACGTGGATGCACGGGATAAGCATCACTTGACGCCGCTGCACCTGGCTACACGGTGTAGAAATCTTGGGGCCGTACGGCTTCTGCTGGGGCATGGCGCAAATATCGATGTGCGAAACGACAAAGGTTGGACCCCACTATATCAATCATTAATGGTCATATCCCCTATATTATTCGATGTCGATCTCGAGATCATCCGCTCCTTACTGGAGCACGGTGCGGACGTGGACGCACACGAGAACAAGCATTGGACCCCACTGCATCTGACATCATTCCGTGGACACGACGCAGCCACACAGGTGCTGTTGGAGCATGGTGCCAGTGTCCATATACGGAACAACAAAGGTAAGACTGCTTTCCAACTTGCGTCTTCTAGGGGCCATCTAGAGATCGCACGATTGTTGTCAAGTCACGTTATGGATCGGCAGAAAGCGTAGTTTGTGCAGGAATATTCTTCCAACTTGCGGACCTGTGAGGCTTCATGACTATTTTCCGCGTTTGTTGTCTCGTTTTACTCATTCATGGTTCACAGACTGCTACTCTGATCACGACATTAGATAGGATAAAGGCTTTCGAACATTGTATTCCTCACCCATTTCTCGCTGAATCATCAGCAGAATTCCTATTAGTCATCTCATAGCTACCATTAGCGTCTTCTATATTTTTAGGTGAAATAGTGTTGTATGGTGAAAGGAAGGAAACACTAGCCAAGCGTAATTGCGTGAGGAAAAAGGCATTGTACAACTTGACAGTAATAGACTGCAGACGTGGCGTTGAGAATTGACGTACCTCGCTTTCCTCAGTCTCTCCGGTGAACAGGAGGAATTGCCGCTCGAGTAAAGTGTTTTAATCAAGAAAGAACATCCGTCACATACACACGCGCATTTTCTCATGTGTAGCCAAAGGGGAAAACGAAGCAGCGATGTCACTTCCAGTCTGTCGATGCTGAACAAGTACCAGTTGTGGGATAATATTACTTATTTGACGTGCTCGAAGGACGCCATTTCGGCTACACACGAGCAGCAGGGGGCTATTTCATACAGTCAGTGGTTTATACTTATGCCAGTGGTGTGAATGAATGAAAGTGCGAAGACGAAGAGTTGCGAACTACGCGGGTTCATCGGATGGTGGGATGGCGAAAAGAATAAGCATAAGGGATCGGAAATAAGATCTCGTAAAAGGAGATGCGAGACGACAAAGAGATGACGTATGTCAGATCAGAGCAAACTACAGTAGGGAAGCAAAGTCAAGATTGTCCTCTTAGGCTCAGCCGTCGTTGTGAATGAACGTGGACACCGGGCCTCGACAGCGAAAGAAAGAAAGAAAAAAGATTAAATCAAGAAAAGGAACTTCATATCATGACGATGGAACGGCAAGCATCGATCTGCGTTTTGACGCAGCAGTCATCGAACTGGTCAAGCGGGGCGACGGTCGCATCGTGTTCTCCTTCTCGTCTGATGCAGAATCCGACGAACTCTGCTTCGACGTCGAACGATCAACGTCCGACAATGTCGATGCCTTCGTGACTGCGGCTGCGAGTTTCGCCTGGCGCAACAGCTCAGTACCCGACATCGAGGTTGGCCGTCGGGATCCCGCGGTAGTCGTCGCCGGCGGCGACTTGGCCCCTGGTCGACCGAGCATGGAGGATGTAGACGACACGCGCGCATGAGAAATACCCGTCGGCGATGTCGTTGTGGAAAGCGATGCGCGTGGTCGAACGGGGGGTGGGCCCATCGACCCATCGATTGTTCGTGCCGGTCTTATGGTCGTGGGCGTTGGGACCTTGTTACTGGTTGTGCTGGGAGGCGTTGTCACCGTCGAATTGATCCGGACGCTCTTGCCTAAGGCAGCGACACGCGTAGTCGTCGAAGGTGGCTCGGACGTCTTTCCGACCTTGGGTGCGTCTTTGCTGGCATCGGAAAGGCGGGAGGCAGGGCGCGATGTGTTGGGCGGGGAGAAAGTACTCGATTCCCGTCGCATATGGCTGATCTTGCTTGGCGCAGGCGTCGTGCCTGCTGTTCCCTTGACGCTCATCCGGCGTTTCATCTGTGATGATGGGTTGCTCGTTGAGCACGGGGGAAACACGGTGGGTAAGTCAAACTCACCAACTCAAGTTCCTGCTGCTTCGAATCAAGCGCGATATTGAGTCCCTGTAGATCCTCACGGTCCTTTTCGCGTTGCTTCTCCATTTGGGCGATTTGAACCTCCCGGTTAGCACTCTCCGTCTGCATGTCACGGACTTGTTTCCTCAGTTTCTCCAACTCGGCTTCGAGGGTGACAATGCGCTCGCGCAGCGAGTTTACGGTAGCATCAGCGTCGTCCTTGTCACGAACCGCAGCTCCTCGCTCCGCTTGTGCACCATCTGCGCGCGTGGTGAGATCCGCGATCACGCGACGGTATTCATCCGTTGCATGGGCGTGCTCGCGTTTGAGCGCCGTGACTTCCGCGCGCGCATCTTCTGCCTCATCCTCATGAGCGACGATGCGATGAGCGAGCCCCTCGATGTCAGTGTCACGCTGCCGGATGTCCTGCTCAAGGCGCGCGATGCTACTGTGCGCAAGTTTCAGCTCTTGCCGGACCGAGGTGAAGTTGTCAGCGTGCTGACGCAGTTCGGCTAGTTCGGCCTCGAGCTGAAAACACGATGTCACCACGCGGACAAAGGAATGAATGATATCCAATGCCACGTTACCTGCGCTTTCTCTTGCTCTACGGCCTCCTTCTCAGTGAATACTTCCTGCACGGTGTTCTCTGCCTCCGAGCGACGGTTATCCGCATCGTTCCACTCCAATTCCATGTTCTCAATCTTCGCCTCGAGCGCGACAACCTCACTTTGCAGGACATTGCGCTCTTCCTTGAGCTGTGCCATACTCTCCCCCGTCCGCTCGGTGTTTTTCCACTGTGCCTCGAGTTCGTCGCGCAAGATGGCCAGCTCTTCCTCTTTCTTTGCGAGGGCTTTCGTTGCTTCTTCTGCTCCACGGCGCAGTGCCTTGCGTTCTTTCTCCCACTCCTGCTCTGCCCGTCGGTGGTGCTCTTGCTCCTCACTGGCAGCTGCAATGCCTGCGATGCGAGACTCGTCGTCGATTGCCCCAACGGTATTCAGTAGCTCTATCTGCTCTTGCGCGGCGCGGAGGTCCTCTTGCAACTCGCGCTCGGTCTCATCGCATTGACGAAGCTCCTCCTGCAACTTGGCGACCTCGTCTTCCATTTCCTTGACTCTTGCGGATGGGTCCATGATAATCAGACTGTTCCTGACCAACTCTCCCTTCTCACGCTCGAGACCCGCAATCTGACCATGAAGCTGCCTCAAGGCTTCGCCACTTGCCTCGTCCATGACGCTACGCTCCAGGCTTTCTTCACGGCTGCGGTCTACTTCTTCCTCGAGATTCCTGCATAGACGCTCGAGTTCCTGGACCTTCTTCTTCCACCCGCGGACCACCCCTCGCCGTTTCTCGTTCTCCTTCTCGACAGTCTCGTATCGCTGAGTGAGGGCAGAGACTAGCGCGTCCCGCGCGCCAAGATCAACTTCATATTGCGCACATAGTTCTTGTTGAAGTGCGAGCTGCGTCCGTAGGGACCAGATGATGTCATCTTCCTTGGATGGCTTTCGCACATGCCCGACGACGACGGTCGGTGGTGACGGTGGGAGTAACGTGCCTGGCGTGTAGAACGTCGTTGCATTCGCTCGGAATGGATCCGGTTCGGAAGGCGGAGGTGAAAGGTTAGGCGCGCGGACCGCAGATGGCGCCGCGTACAACATAACCGCCGCGGGATTGGGGTCATTGATTTCCAATTCCGGGTTCTTATTGTTCCGGGACAGCGTGTGGAACATGGATTCGCTCAGTGAGCGGTTACGACCCGGTGAAGGCTCGATCGCAGGTGCATCGCCAAGGGGCCCAGGCTTAGCTTTGGGCATGGGGTGGAAAACTGCCTGACCGAAACTGAAGGACTGACTCCGGTCGTGCAGTGGTACCTTGGAAGTCTCCAGGGAATGATAGACGGTATGGTTCATCTCATTGGGTGACCGAGTAATGGTCGGAGAGGGCCGCGGATGAATTTGTTGGGTTTCATCATCCATAGACTGGTCGGTTTCGAAAATCTCGACCGCGTCATCTAGCAGAGGTGCCACAGCATTGGGAGTAATAGGCGGTAAGTCTCTTTGCGACATATCAAAAATGTTGGTGACTTCGGGTGGCGGAATTGGCATCATCGAGCCCAGAGACGATGCGACAACGCTTGGGGATGTCGGTGGGGATGAGGTGTCTTGCGAAGGTGGGAACAAGTCCTGGACATGCGTACGAATGCGGTGACGGATCCGGGAACCCGAAGGTGAGAGTTCCGCTTGAGGATTTGCGTCATTGAGGTGCAGGTTCCCCGGAAGTGGAGATTCGTCCTGCTCGCTCGTCGCTGAGCCTTCGGGGGTCATGACTCTGTAGGCATCCCGAGAGAAGAATCTGACACTTTGTCCGGTAGCAGGGGTGTTACGGTCGCGGAGGATAGAGCGGAGAGAGCCATATCCACCATCCATTGGCGTCTCGGGGCGCATCGAGCTGTCAATCGATGGATTTGTGGAATCTGTCGGTGACAAGGTTAAGGAATCTGGAACCGTGTTGACGGAAACTTGGGACACTGTTCATAGTGATTGCTCAGCGAACAGCAAAACGAGGTCACGCAGAAATGCACCTACCATTCGTATGCAGACTGACTTGGGATTTTGCCTTCTTTGGTAGGCGTAATGGCAGCTTGAGTGCTGAGGAAGATTTCGAAGGTTCGCCAGTGTCGTGCTTGGCACTTCTTGACATCCGTCTGAAGACGCCGTTCCGATGTCTTGACGGCGAGCTCGGGGGGGCAGGTACAGGAAAAGGGACTTCTTCGGGTTTGCTCTCGCCATCATCCTTGTTGCGTGGTGCTAATAAGTTGGGATGCTTCTCCTGGACAGGCGAGACGACGTCTTGAGGTGGGGTTTGGGTTTCCTCCACGGTGGGACGATGCTTGAGAGCGTTGCTGAATTTAGCCCACATGAGTAGTGAAGATGAAGGGATGAACCAGGAAGCCCTAAGTGGGTGGAAGAGGATGTCGTCGTGGTTCTTGAGAATGAAGAAGAGATCCGAGGCCGAGTTCAAGTTCGACTTTACGGAACACCACGTGACCGTGTTGTGGACGCGTATGGGTCACATGTCATTATTTATTAAACGCTCTAATTCTACCGAGTCCGTCCCGTGACCACTAGCGGCCCTTCGTCCAATCACGATGTCAGACGCGCCAGCTAAAATCAACTTGGCGGGCAGTCGATCCCGCACGAAAGGGGGCCGTGGATCAACAGGACCTTGCCTCAATACCCTGCCAGTATGGAGCACAATTCGTGTGGAAAGTATGCTGTGCACAACCGTCTGCAACCTGAGGGAGATACCTGGTTCAACACAGCCTCAATAGATTCGTATCAGGGCTTACTGTGTACACGAGACCCGTAGTTGCGGATCCTTCGAGGATATGCTCATCAGCGACACCCGTGGTAGTAATACTGTAGTAAGAAACTTACTGAGACATTGAGCGCCAATCCAACGTTTACGATACCAATGACTGTGTGCAAATTTTTCAGTGATCAGGTAATGAGGATAGTAGAGAATGCCTACGAAGCATGAAACCGAAATAGATGACCCCTGATCAAGATCAAGCACGAGCGTTGACCAGAAAAATCAGGAATAATAAGGGGGGAAACACGGACCATCGATCCAAAGTGCGTCCAACAATCTTGATCTCGTTCTCGGGGTGATCCTATAGCACTGTAGAACTCTGTACAGAGTCAAGGATAATATAACTGCTCGACGTAAGCCAATACGGACAAAGACACGGAGGGTAGGACGAACCAACTTCAAACACCATGATGCCGATATACGGCACAACCCACGCACGCTTGATAACACTCGTCAACACACGACATGGTTGTATGCCGTCCCAGGTAGCGGACGGTACCACTTTACACCGACTAGAGCGTTAACCTGCAAATCGAGAGGTGATACTGAACCACGTACCAACACTCGTGTTAATGTCACGCTCAGCTACCACGATCCCCGGCGTTGCACAGATCTCCAACCGTCTATGTCAGTCCAGAAATAGAATATGTGAAGAGCCTGGAACATACGACAAACAAAAAAACTAGGAATACAAGTATAGGTCGCCTCCTTTCCCATATGGCCCACGTTCTCATTGCAAGGATGACTTCGAAGGAGGTGAGTTGCACCACCAGGAACGACGTAATAAAGGACACCTACACTCCGAAGACGCGATAGTGACGACAGTCAGACACGTCGTGACGTTGTTCAGCTTAATAGTTGACTATTTTGTCATCAGCCTGATGTTGGGCCTGAACCGAATCATGTTCGTGGAGCGTACCGGAAGTAAACCCACGATGGCACATGCAAGTGCGGGGTACCGCGCAAGTACGAACAGCACACGAGCGAAGGTACTTCTGCCCCGTTGCCAGAGGAAACCGAACTGCCTCAAGGAGAACGTCAGGCACCCCCCTTGTGAGTGAGCTACATAAATGCGCACCTCATCGCTGCTTGTCAAGAGCCAGTCATAGAACTGTACCCGAGAATCAGGGCGAGTAGGTCTTAGCGTTTTTGCAGGCGCACGCCATGCAAAGGAGCACTTACGACCAACGCTGCGCTTGCAACTAATCGACCCAGTAATTGAAAGTCAGCACCTCAATCGATTCAAGCGCAATCCAGAGGCACGACAGCCTTACTTGTTATACCCTGGAGGGGACGAAGAACGCATAAACGGCAATCATCAGTATTGATCGATTGGCGTGTACTGCAGGACATACTGAAGCGATTCGCTCATTTGATAGACATTGAATCAGGTGTCCCAGCGGGACAGGCTCTCCCTCGTCAGCGATTGCGCTTGACATCGAATTACGATCCAACGGCACCCTGCGGCGTATGAGGTTGGTCCAGGGAACGAAATCCGGGTTCTTCCAGTTACCTCCACAGGGAGCGACCGATCCCAATGTGAGGAGTAGCGGAAACACGCCCGATAGTTGTCCGAGTCGGTCCGTTACGAAGGGATGGAGGCCTTCCTTGACAAGGGTGTTGATAGTGGATGCGGACAGCAGGAAGTCGGAAGGAGGGAAGACGGCTTGGAGGTATTTTTAGTCAATAAGACCCCCAACGCCGAAATTGAAATGGGGAGATAGTGGGCAAAACTGTCAGACAATGGGGGGATCCGGAGGAGGGCTGAGATCAATCCAGGGCCAGGCCCTACACGTGCCATCGACATAGACGGCGGAGCGCTACCTATCTCAGTCCGAAGAGGGCAAAACCAAGCAGGTGACAAATCCTTAGCCATTGACACCTACAGTACAAGTACCTCAATGCCGTACAATTTGCGACATTCCTTGGCACACTCCAGGCGGTCGGAAGTACCAGAAGCCCGGTGCAGCACCCCGGCCGTAGTAGCACCGTGCGAAATAAGTCACGTTTCCACCTGTCAAGTTGGGAGTCGAGGCTCGCGTCTGTTGAAATTCTTGTCACTGGCACGAGACTTTTGACCCTTTCTTTGTCCTCATCGAAATATAGTCTATGACGTTGTTCTCAATTCAATTATCGTATGCCATGACTATAGTAAGTATCAAACTGTACAGTAAACGTCTACACTTATGAATGGTTGGTAACTGAGAAAGCTGATGCTCAGCGTTTGTTGTCCCTTGCTAATAGTGGCTATAGTCTATGTCAGTATGTCTTCGGGTAGCGATTGTATTAATCTAATCTATACAAAGCAATAAACGTTAGGGCCGACCGCCATTTCATGATACTTCATGCTCACACAAGGGTTTTAAGCACAATAAATGAGAATTTGGAATTGTGTTTCAAATCTGGTCAAAAGAGCGAGTGCTTAATTTTGATTTTATTTCTTTTAAAAAAACTAATCAGTAAGTTTCAGTCTACAGTTGGATGTGATCCAAATGCGCTTTACTTCATGAGAGACGACCGAGTTTTGAGGGAGGAGAGGCCAGAACAAATTTGTGTCACCTGAGACGGACTCGGAAATTACCGCCTTGCCGCAAATACTCCGCAAATGTAGCTTTGCTGCCTCTCACATTTCGATCTTGCGACCGATCGGATGTGGTAATGCCACCGAGTACTGTTTCCGATGTCATGTCACTTGATATCCTGGGGCCCCGCAGTCGCCGCTAAGACCCTAATCGCACTTTTCCCGCAACTTACTGCCCGTCCACATCATCCTCTCGTCTCGAGAACGACCAAGGCATGGCTGTGCACGAAGCATATCATCACATCGCCCTTGGTCTAAGTCACCGAGCTCGGTAACACACTGCGTCATCAGACATTCCTGTCCCCTCACGTCAAGAACACAACATTTACTCATAGGAAGCGGCAAAACTTCCTGATTCTGTGGACTTGCTCCTTTCTCGCACCAGGGACAGAAGGTAGCGCGAGCAGCTATTCTCTCAATTGATCTATGGCTCGATGGGAACCTTGATGGGAACTCCTCGTGAGACAGAAAATGGGAAGTGCCTGGATCACGCATGGACATGTTCTCTCACTGAACCTGGCGAAGAATTAGAGGCTGAACCTCACAGCACGAAGGGGAATGACAAGAGTCATATCGCGCCAGGACTCCTCCGCAAACGATTGTAACGCAGTCGGTTTGTAATCAAACATGCGACTAGGTCTCGATTTCTGTTCTTGTGGGCCTCCTTGCGTAGATGTTCAGAAACCGACCCACGCCGAAATAGCAAGCGCTCAGAGGGGGGACGCGGTATAGTATGGCCGCATATCCCAACACTGACACCCCAACGAAATGCAGATAAGGCTTCGGGGTATATCGAAGCGCATCATATTGAGAGATCCGCGCTGCCATTCGAGGAAGTGCGGGACGAGAGTAGGGAGGGGAAAGCGTGGGTAGTGGGTACACTGTAGCCCCGAAAGCTAAGCTCTCAGGGGCGCATATATTGGGTTGTCAGGCGTTAGAAATTGTCGTCCGAGGAGGAGCGGGGCGCAAATGACCCGAAATGAAGCAGAATATATGCGAAATGCCAGCGTGCCACCGGGATTCCGGACATGAACCGAACTCGCCGGATGGGATCATGGGAATGCAATTCTGAAGACCGACTGTGGGGATTTTTGACAACGTAACCGTGCCCCGCTGATTCACTGTCTCGCGGTTGGATTGGTCAGATATTTGAGAAATTTGAGAATCTCGCTTAGACAATTGAATATGGAGAGGCATGAGACCTCAGGCCTCAGGCCTCATCCAAAGTGATCCGTGCGGGTACTGTACGGGTCCGGAATCACGGTGTCCGGTCATCGGTCACAATTTACTTTACAGGCTGAGTTGGCTACAGCAGACACGTCATGAGACGACTACAGTTAGGATTATGGGGGATATGCACATGTAGATATGAGGGAATTAGATGATGTATTCATGTACACTACGCAGCTCAATATATATGTGCTAGTGCAGACCTCCAGTAAGGCAGTGCTACAGTCCGGGGATGCCACAGTTGTGTGGCCATGCACTAACATGTGCGCACTGATGTATGCTCACTGATACTTGTATCAGGTTGCTGCCGGACTACACTCTAACACTCCCCCTCAAACTGATACAAGCCCCATCTCTTGGGTATGTCTCTGGTGCTTTGGACGTGGGAGCGCTTTCGTCAAGACGTCTGCCGTTTGCTCTGGATCACAGCAACTGTCGATGAAGACTTTCCCTTCCTGGACCAACTCCCACAGCCAATGCCAGTGGATCGCGATATGTTTGGATCGTTTATGGAACTGCGGGTTCCTTGCCATTGCAATCAACCCATTGTTATCACCCCGGATCAGCATCGGGACATCCTCTTGGAGCAAGCCGAGTTCACCATATAGGCTCTTCAGCCAGCAGGCTTCTCGGGCTGCTTCTGCAAGGGCAATGTACTCTGCTTCGGTTGATGATAAAGCGATGGATACTTGTTTTCTCAAGCTCCAAGTGATGGCTCCATTTCCAGCAAGGAATACATAGCTGGATATTGATCTGCGATCGTCCACATTCCCGTATGAAGCATCCGCGTACCCGAAGAAGAAGTTGGGCTCTTGGGGAAGTGCCTTATATACAATGCCATGGGTTCTCGTACCTGATAGGTACTGTAGGATGCGCTTCAGTGCTCCTACATGCTGGAGGCTCAGATTGGCAGTATATGATGCCAATCTGTTTACTGCATATGCGATATCAGGTCTCGTAGCATTCACAATGAACTGTAGCTCTCCTAGGAGCCTCGCAAATGAATTGCTGCGATTCCCTTTGTTTCCCTCTGGATTTGGCTCGAGTGGTGCATTGGGATCTAGTGGCATCGCAACTGGGTTTGATCGCTTGAGTCCTTCCTTCTTCAGGATAGACTTGATATACTGTCTCTGGGATATTGCGATCAAGTCTTTGCTCATCATGATTTCGATGCCAACGATCTTGGATGGCTCTCCAAGGTCCATGACTTCCCACTTGGCTCTTATGTCCGATTTCATTTTGTTCATTAATTTGATCGTTGTTGTGAACAGGAGTAAATCATTGACCCAAACTGTGATGATAGTGAACTCTTTGCCAATGCACCATATGTACGTGCACAGGTTGGAATGTAGGCAAGCATAGCCTCGTTTTCTGAGTTTCGTATTGAGTTTGATGTTCCATTTGTGCCCGGCCTGCTTTAGGCCATAGAGGGTCTTAATGAGTAGGCAAACTCGACTGGTTCCATCTGCGAAGCCCTCAGGCTGTTGCATGTAGATGCGCTCTTTGAGCATCCCATTAAGGTAAGCTCCTTTGACGTCCATTTGTTGTATGTGCAACTTGCACGTCGGGGCAATCGCAAGGATTGCTCTTATGGTCTCCAGGCGCACAATGGGTGAATGCGTTTCAAGGTAGTCGTGCCCCAGACGTTGGGCACATCCTTTGGCAACAAGTCTTGCCTTGTACTTTGTGAGTACACCTTCTTTATTTCGTTTCTTATTGAACACCCATTTATTAGCTATGGGCACAGCGCTGGCTGGCTTATCGACGAGTTCCCAGGTTCCCATCTGCCGAAGCTGCTCAAGCTCGGTTTGGATCGCACGCTCCCACTCTGGCCAATCTGGGGATGCGCGTGCCTCCTTCAGGCTATGGCAGTTGTCTCTGGGAATTACTGTGAAGGCTTCTTCTTTGGCGATACACAACATACCGGCCTCCTTCTTGTCTGGGAAGGGGTCGTGTAGGTATCTGTAGTCTTTGCGGACTCCTCTGGTTCTTCAAGGCTCTTGGGGATCTATATTTGTTTGCACTTTCCGCTTTCTGGAGCTTTTCTGTTTATTGCTTGGTGCGGCACTGCATGTGCTATCCTCTGGCTCCCCCTCACATGGAGGGTCGCACTCCCCCTGAAGCGGAGCATCGGGTTCAATTTCAATCTCCTCCAGTGGAGAGGGTTCTGTCCAGGATAGGAAGCGGAAATTCCTCAAGATGAGTATATTCCTTGTTGCTGCATTGTAGTACTTTACTGATTTGGAACCTTCATCATAGCCAACATATGCCCTTCTTTGGGACTTAGGTAATATTTTCCTCTGGATTCTCTGTCCTTGGAGGAGTACCCATATGGGTGCACTGAATTCACGCAGGTGGGCTACATTTGGTTTTCTGCCATGCCACATCTGATAGGGCATCACTTTTGCTCTAGGTTTCGTATATGACATATTCCTCAAGTATGCTGCATGCGCGACAGCGGGCTCCCACAGGAATTCGGGGAGTTGCACAGCTGTGAGCATTGCATGGGCAAGTTCAACTAATGTGCGATTCATTTGCTCCACAACTCCGTTTTGTGAAGGTGAGTATGGTGTGGTTACTTGGAGTTCTGTCACGGACTGCCTCCTTCTTACCTAATCCTTTCTTTTCCCTTTTCGTACTTGACTCCGGACTGCTTTCCTTTGCACTTACCTAACTTACCTATGGATGATTCTCGCGTTTTCTAGAGACTTCCATAAGGTTCCATGGCCTTCTCTCTGTTTCTATCACCTTCCATAGCTTTCTATGACCTTCTAGTAGCTTCCATCTCCTCTTGTATATATATTGTCTCTAGTAGCATAGAACAAGTTCTCTAAGCTCATTCTATTTGTGCAATACAGGCTATTGTCACTACTTGAACGTGTGCAGCTTCCCTCTAAAAGAACCTTCTTTGCGATAGTTGACTTAGTCGCTATTTGCCTCTCATCTCTAAACATCTTTGAGATCATGTGTTGCATCTCGCTTGATTCCAAGTCACGTCTCGACTTGTGTAATCTTCACTTGCTTCCAGACAAGTCACATGATGTACCACATGATCTTCTTTGACCTTTCAACAAGTCACATGACATCTCATGTGACCAATCCTGACACCGACTTCTGACATCCGCCTTTCCTCTTTGGTTCACCGACACGATTACCGGATTAGGATGACTTCCTAATCGAGACATTGGGTTGACTTCCTATTTGGGAAATACCCCTAACTGAAAACTCCAGAACTCGAATGACTGAAAGACATGGTGACCTGACTGTGACATTAGAACAAGCTTCCCTCTCCAAGATGACTTCAACTCCCAGAGACATGAAAGGAAAAGGCTGATCCAAGGATTGGCGCATTCGCTACCTACCCGAAACTGATGACACCTCCCCTGAAGCTCTGAGCAATCTCAAATGCCCATTTGATACAGTCCCCAAACCAAAGGACAGCGTACCTGCTGAATTTACCAAAAATATATGACACCTCCTGAGTAGTCAAGAAACCGGAGCACCTTATACAGGCTATTATGCCAGACTTAATGGTGCACTAGTATCGGTCAGCAATGTCTATGGCATATGGTTTGAAGTACACATCCAAGGAAACAAATTTGAATGTTTTCGACTAGCTCGAAATGAACTCGGACTCAAGAATCACCCACTTCCTGGAATAAATTTCATTTCACTTGAACAAAGTGGAGAACCCTCTTGACCACCATCTTGCGCTGAAGGACCATCTGAACCAAAGATTCAAGACCCATTTACAGCAGCCATGGCAGCTGCAACAGCTTTGGTTGAAAAAGAACAGAAAGAAAGGCCACCTACTCCATTTGATAATCCTTCTAGTGATGAAGACGATGATGAAGACTATAAACCAAAGTACAAAGATGTCTTTGGGTCTTTTGGAATGCGATTGTCCCAAACAGCACATGATAAACCTCCTTGCCGACCTCGTGGCACTGGAGATGACCCCTTTACCCTTGAAAACCTTCCTTGGGACGATAAGGAAGACAAAGCACACCGACTTGAGGGGATCCACCCAGACAAATTCAATGGAGATCACTCCCAAACTACCAGATTCTTAGCTGCTTTCAATCGATTCATGCTTATGAACTACAAAGCCGATATTGCCAAAGACCCAGTGATGCATAGCATCTACTTCCTCTCACTTCTTGAAGGACCGAAATGCGAAGGATGGGTTGACACAGCCGATAGATGGCTTCGCCATGTCGTAGAAGACCCCAGTATGATTCCACGCTGATCCAATGCCTGGAAGGAACTTGAAAAACGATTCAAAGAAGCCTTCTCCGACTATGCAGGACGTGAAAGAGCCCAAGATGAACTAAAGAAACTCAAGATGAGAAACGACAATCTTGATGAATATCTTGCTGCCTTTGAAACCCATGCATTACGTGCTGATATAGACATGAATGACCACACAAATCTTCGAACTTTTGCCCTTGGACTTCCACAATCACTCGCTGATGCTTGTATCAAAATGGAAAATCCCGAAACCTATGAACAATGGAGGGCTATGACGCGCAGCAAAGTAGCGCAGCGACCAGGCTCACCAAGTATTCACTTAGGTACTACTGTAGCTAGTAGATGATCCGGGGGATCGACTCTGTATTGTTAGGGCGGAAGCCCTGGGGTTTATATACATGTGAGGCCGTGACTGTGACGTGCATACTACCATATGTGCATACGTGACCTATGTATCATAATTACCACGAATTGGGAAGTGCACCTCCATATCTGGATGGTAGCACGTGTTGGACTAATGCGTCTTCAACACTCCCCTACGTTTAGTGTACCCTAAAAGTAGACGTAAACGATCGCGCATGAGTGATGCACCTTTTAATGGAGCGTGGTCTCCAAAGGGTTCGCATCAGCAGACATCCCAGCCTATCGCTGGATGTATTCCGAGTCATCACTTTCAAAGGAAGCGATTGATTGACTCGAGGAGTATCCTTACTTTTGCAGTCTTCCAAATAGGGACACAGGGACGGAAGTTTCTCTCGAAAGTATTCCGAAGGCCTGTCCTTTTGGTTAGATGCAAAGG
>Ga0307512_10001270_pt1 | contig 36314 bp, 31 predicted proteins | sample 14_EM_MG_FD_200267 | JGI IMG/M metagenome (GOLD analysis project Ga0307512, IMG submission 200267) | Populus trichocarpa ectomycorrhiza microbial communities from riparian zone in the Pacific Northwest, United States - 14_EM | ecosystem: Host-associated > Plants > Roots > Unclassified | place... | reverse complement strand
TCTATTTCCATAAATCGTTCGTTGTCAGTAATTATTTGTGGATTAGTATTATCTAAATGATTAACACCATGCCAAACGGTATAACTACCATCAGGATTCTGACAGATTTCCTCTCTTATCAAGCCTTGTTCTTCTCATTCTCTTCATTCAGCCCTTCGTCTTTCCACTTCGGCTTCTATGTCTCGCTGATTAGTAATTCGGCGACCATACCTATCATAAAGTGGAGCTTGGGGTATAGAAGGAAAAGTTGGGTTAAAACCAGCAAGAGGTTCTCTACCAGCATGACTTTCTCTTCATTCAGCCCTTCGTCTTTCCACTTCGGCTTCTATGTCTCGCTGATTAGTAATTCGGCGACCATACCTATCATAAAGTGGAGCTTGGGGTATAGAAGGAAAAGTTGGGTTAAAACCAGCAAGAGGTTCTCTACCAGCATGACTTTCTCTTCATTCAGCCCTTCGTCTTTCCACTTCGGCTTCTATGTCTCGCTGATTAGTAATTCGGCGACCATACCTATCATAAAGTGGAGCTTGGGAATTATCAGAAAATAAGTTTCCCTTACCAGCAAACTCTTTTTTATTTCTCATCATATTTTAACTATTTATTTTGTTGTACAATATAATACTGATAATCACCAGTATGCGTATTATAGGTTAATGCCCGGTCATTGCTTGTACCAGTATGGACATTTCCCGTTCCGCCATAAACTGTTAACTCACCAGTTTTGCCGCTCATTTGAGCTCGAGCTATCATTTCATTAGTGGTAAGTGGTCTAGTCGAACTCATTGCGGTTGATACTAACGTTTCTTTACCACATGAGGAGCAACGATTGTAACAATTATTACCACACTCGCCATGACAGTATCTATAAGCATGTTCCCGATAACCTTGGCAATTAATACATCATTGAGATGGCATATCTATTTATTACTTCCTTTGCTGTTTTTTACCTCACAGCAAGGTTCTTTTTTTAGTATTTTCATATTATTTTTTCCTTTTTTTACTAGTTTTTTTAAAACAGTTAGCACTGTTTACTAATTCTTTTAAAATAATACCGGGAACAGTGGAATTAGTAAGAAATCCATTCGCAATATACTTTTCTCTTTTTTTACTTAGGGAGAAGAGAGTAAACTCTTACTGAAAAGGAACTAAGTTATTTTTTCTTAAACTCTCTCGGAATAGTTTAAAGGGGAGAAAACTTTGACTTTCCTAACCGATTGGCTTAAATAATAACCCTTAATTATATTATAATCATTTTTTTAACTTTATTTTACATATAGATTTTACTCTATATATAATTTTATTATATTATACAAAAAAAATTTTGGTGCTGAATATTAAGTGATATAATTTTGGTCACAATAGGACGTTCTCAAGGATAAAGATTTTTTAAAATTTTTCATAACTTTAATTTTTTTACTAATAATCTTATGATTATATAAACCTTATTTGAAAAAAGAATTCTTAAAATTAACCAAAGTTTAAAAAGGAACTCGGTTTGTTTATTGGTTCATTAATTTTTGTAATTCTTCTAATACCCTTAAATTATTTTCTTTTTGAAAATATTTTTCTAGTGCTGATTGAGTTTCTTTTCCTAACAAGTTGCCAATATTCGATAAATCGCCACTTTTTAACAATTGAAGAAAACTTTCTAGATTGGGATAAAATTGAACTAATTTTTGAGCTTTGACTAAACTAATTAAGGGAATGCCTAAAGCAACCAATAAGTTAGCCAAAGGTTTTTTTTTAGAATTTTCTAAAGCATTTAAAAGGTTAGCAACCGATTTTGTTTGGAATCCTTCTAATTTTAATAAGTCATTTTTTTTATCTTTTAAGCAATAAAAATCAATAGGGGTTTCTAATAATTTAGCTTGATAAAGTTTTTCAATAATTTTTTGACTTAAACCTTTAATGTCCATTCCTGATTTGGTAGCAAAAAGTGCCAAAGAGTTAACAATTCGTTGCGGACAATAATCATTAGGGCAAACTTGAAAAATTTGGCTTTTATTTCATCCCAAATTTGACTGACAATTTGGACAATTTATTGGTGGTTTTCATGGATAATTAAAACTTTTTATTAGTTTAATTACTTGAACTATTTGGGGAATTACATCGCCAGCTTTTTTAATTACTACTTGATCACCAATATTTAAATTATTTTTTTTGATAAACTCATAATTGTGTAAAGTCACCTTACTTATTTTACTTCCTTGAAGACTGACTGGTTTTATTTGAGCAACATAGGAAACCCGACCGCTACGGGTTATTTCTAAGCAAATATTGTTTACTTGGCTAACCGTTACTGAAGCAGGAAATTTATAAGCAATTGCTCAACGAGGAAATTTGCTAGTCTGACCTAATTTTTCATAATAAGAATAATTATTAACTTTGATAACTATTCCATCACTTTCGAATGGTAAACTTTTCCGTAATTCCTCGTATCTTTTAATTGCTTCAATTATTTTTTCTACACCAAGACTTAACTGATAATCAGGACTAATCGCAAAACCAAGTATTCCTAAATATTGTAAGCAACCTAATTGAGAAATTATTTTTTTTGTGCTAAAAATCTGGTAAGCAAAAAAATGTAAACTTCTTGTTTGAGCAGGAATTAGGGTGCGTAAAGTTCCAGCAGCGGCATTACGGGGATTAGCTAACTCTTTTAAACTATTTTTTTTTAATTCTTTATTTAAACGCAAGAATTCTTCCTTTTTCATGTAAATTTCTCCACGAATTTCACAATTTTTTTTCTTTGCTAAAGTAAAAGGAATGTTTTTAATTAATTTTTTATTAATACTAACATCTTCACCAGTTCAGCCATCACCTCGGCTAACAACTTTTACCAAGTTTCCTTGTTGGTAAAGAAGACTGGCTGATAAGCCGTCAATCTTTCATTCAGCAACATATTCAATATCTTCACTAATTTTTAAAATTTTTTTTATTCTTTCATCAAATTTTCGTAAATCTTCACAATTGTCAACACTATCTAAACTAAGCATCGGTGTTTGGTGCTTAATCGGACTAATTTTCGTAGCAGGAGCCACTTTTTGCGTTGGTGAATTAGGTAAAACTAGATTGTTGGTTTTTTCAAGTTTTTTTAATTCTTGAAAAAATTTATCATAAACATTATCAGTAACGCTGGACTGGTTTAAAACGTGGTATTCATAATTTCATTTGACTAACAAAACAATTAGTTCTTCCATCCTTTTTTTTACCAAATCTTTGTTCATATTATTTTTTTTAGAAAAAACTAATAATCGAGACTACTAATTTGAATATTAGGAAAACTCTTAGAAATTTCCACTAATTTTTGTCCCAAAAGACTTTTGCTTATATTGGCCTTGCTCTGATAACTTCAATATTAGAAATTACTTCGCTATCCAATAATTTTACTTTTTTTATATTCCATGCCTTTCAGTTTTTCTTTCAACGATAAAAACTCCATTTAAATAATAATTTTGCACTAAATCATAATTAAGAGGGGTTTTTGAAATCTTATTACTTTAAGATTGTCATCAAGCAAGTTACTATTGAAATTAAGGTAATAAGCAAAAACATTAAGAAAAAAAAACAAAAAAACTTTTGTTGACTTTTATCTAAAGCCTTGGAGCATTTTTTGCAAAGTATGCCTCCATGATTCAAAGGTTGATTATTTACCTGGATATAAGAAAAAGCTGGTTTGCTAACTTCTTCTCCTTTAGGAATTTTTTTATAGCATCTAGAGCAAAGCATGAAAATTGAGATTTTTATATGTATATATAGATTTTAGTCTACAATGTATTACATAAATTTTTTAGTTTTGCGTTTTTTCTTGTTATAATTTTTTTTGAATATTAAAAAAATATATGAATAAAGTGCTAGAAAAAAGAAATAATACCATCAGTAAATTCCAATTACAGGTTTATTTTTTTTGTTCACAAATACCCAAAGGTTATTTTACTACTTATAAATACTTAGCTAAAGCCTTGAAAACTTCACCTCGCGCCATTGGTAAAGCTTTAAAAAATAACCCATTTTGTCCCGAACCAGTTCCTTGTCATCGAATTATTGCCAATAATTTCTATTTAGGAGGTTACAAAGGAGAATGAGGGCAAGGAGAAAATCTCATCATTAAAAGAAAAATACTAAAAAAAGAAGGATTGATATTTAATAAAAGTAATTATTTACTAAAAGAATTAAGAAACAAGATTGTTAAAGAGTTTAATTTTACTATTTAAAAATAAAAAACGAGGAAAAATTTATTCCTAAAAATATTTTTTAAACTTTAAATGTATTATAATTAGTGTTCTTTAAGCCTTTTCTTAACCTTTTCAATAAGCTGAGGTAATTCTTTTTGTTTTGACTTATAATGTTATAAAATTTTTATTTTTTGCAATTGTTCTCTAATTTTGTCAGCTTTTGCATAGTTTTTATTTAATTGTTCGATTTCTCATTGTTTAAGCAAAACTTTAACAGAAAGGTTATAAGAAGATAAATTAAATTTAAAACCTAAAATTTCTAAAACAAAAAAAAGATCATTTACTGAAATAAAAAACTCTTTATCTTTGCGGTTTTTATCAATGAACCTATTTAAATTACCAATAATTTCATCTAAAAAGTAAAAACATTTAGCAGTATTAAGGTTGTTTGATAAAGTTTGCATTACTTTTTCTTTATAAAGAAAAATATTTTTGCTATCACCATTAGGAATAGATATTTTTGCTAAATAAAAATAAAATCTTAATCTTTTAAATAAATTTTCTAATTTAGCAACATAATTAACTGACTGTTCAATCAAGTTTTCACTAAGTTTAATTTCTTGTTGAAAATTGCTACTTAAAATTAAATGGCGAACTACGTTCGCACCATATTTTTTGACAAAATGCTTTGCTAAGATAACATTACCTAGCGATTTAGACATTTTCTCTTCTTTTCAATTAATATGATTAATATGTAATCAAATTCGGCTTAATTCCTGATTATTATAAACTAAATATTGAATTCTTTCGTTTTCGTGATGGGGAAATAATAAATCCTTTCCACCACCGTGAATGTCAATTGTTTCCCCAGCAAAAAAATTTTGAATAAAATTGACGCACTCAGTGTGCCAGCCAGGTCTTCCTTTACCTCACGGTGAAGACCAAGTAATTCCTTCGCTGGTTTCTTTTCAAAGATAAAAATCTTTAAAATCTTTTTTTTGGTGACTTAAAATTGCTTTTGGTTCAGTAATTAATTTGGTTAGATTTTGCTTGGAAAGTTGCCCATAACTTACTTGATTTTTTAGAGAAAAAAGAACATTATTTCCTTGCTGATAGGCGACTTTTTTTTCTTGTAATTTACTAATGAAGTCTTGAATTTGTAAAATGTGGTTAGTTACCTTTGGTAAAAAAGTAGGTGATAAAATATTAGTGTTACATAAATTTTGAAAATAAGCTGTGCTGTAATGGTTAGTTATTGCTTGTTCGCTTTTTTTTTCTTTTTGTGCTTTTTCAATTATTTTATCATCAATATCAGTAATATTGTGAACGTAATTGACTTTTAGTCCCAAAGTTAATAATAACCGATGCAAAACATCAAAAACCATTATTGGTCGCAAATTACCAAGATGAATATGGTCATAAACAGTTGGTCCACATAAATAAAGATTAATCTTTTGTTGGGGAACAATTACTAAGCAATTAATTTGGTTAGTCAGCGAATCAAAAAGAAATAACTTCATAAGTTAAGTTAATAAAAGTTATCACAAAATTTTTTTTTATTGTATATTTATTGTATAATAATATTAAAAGAATAAAATAAATATCATGACAAAAATAGTCTTTACAAAAAAAACTACTATAACTATCGGTGAAGTAAAAGGAAGTGGATGAAAAGTCTGAAAAATTGAATTAACAAAGCCAGTTTCGTTTACAGTTCAAGGTCAAACATTAGAAATAAGCAATATTACCATTGAAAACGAAAAAAAAGAAACTTACGACAAATGAGATGCTTTATTAACTGGTAATAATAAAACTTTTGAATTAGAGTTTGCGGAAAATGATTTTACTAATAAAAAACCAGTGTCTAAGGTTGCCAAAAACACAGCGAGTAAAGCTTCTGGTGCTTCTATGAGCGCAAGTCAAAATTTTTTGGTTGAGTTTAACCCAGAAAATAAAGAATTAAGAGTAGATGTTTCTTTTGACGACGTTAAATTAACTGCTACTGATAAACTAAATCTAGCAAGTTCAAGTGCCGACTTCGCATCGCAAAATCAACAAGATAACGGAACTAATGAACTCAAAAAAACCTCAACTCCTAATCAACCAGAAACGCCAACTTCTCTCCCAGAACAAACACCACCACCAAAAAAAGATATTGATAACGAATATAATCAAGATCCGCAAAAAGAAGAAATCAAAAATAATCCTAAATTTTCTACTGACGAGGAAAAAAACCACGTTGAGCAGTTATTGAAAGACATCATTGCCTTGGAAATTTTATCTAGCGAACGGAAATATAATCAAGAGTTGTTAGATAAATTACTTCACGAAAAAAATAGTAATAGCAAATATTACCAAGAACTTAATAATGAAAGTAGAATTGATTTAGCTATTGCCTTAGCTACTCGACTACAAAAAGATGCTCAAAAGGCTCAGTCGACAACAAACAATAATAATTCCCAAGGTTTGGAAACTTACCAAAAAGTTTTAATTGGTGGCGGAATTGCCTTAGTGGTAGTAGTTATAATTTTCGTAATAATGCGTAGAGTGCGTGCTAAAAAAGTACTAGAAAGTTAAAAAAATTAAATAATTTCTATAAATTGTAAAAATAATCACCAACCAATTTTATCTTAATTTATCAAAAAATAATGGTTATCTTTGATATTTTGTTTATTTCAAGTTGTTATTTTTTCAGAAGTTTTTTCTAAAACTTAGAAAAAATCTTAAAAATTTAACTAATGAAAGAAGAAATTGAATTACGAGAATCAGAAAGCGGTTTAGAATGACCTTATTACAAAGGTCAAAAAGCTTTAAGTGCTAGCACTTTGACCCAAATTTTTCGGGAAATAGACGAAGAATGAAAAAAAATTCCAGAATATATTATTTTAAAAGCAGCAAAAAATGGTAATTTGTTTCATAGTGCCATTCAAGAATTTTTATTAGCGCCAAATAAAGCGCCAAAATTACCATCTCCTATCAGTTTAAATACCCAAAAAAAAATCCAAGGAGCAATTGATTTTTTTCAAAGAAACGATATTTCAGTAAATTTTAGGCATTTTTTAGGCAGTGAGAAACTACATTATTTTTTTTATCAAGGGGAACTTTTAGCTACTTATGTTGATTTAGAATTTACTAATTATATTATTGAATTGAAAAGCAATAGTAGTAAAATGCGTGGTAATAATCTTAACTACTTAAAATTTCAAATCCAATTGCTTATTCAACATTTATGTACTAAAAAAAGGATTTATCTTTTATGAAGCGATGAAAAGGAAACTACTTTTCGCAAATTTCAACCAACCAAAGAATTATTAAAAATACTAGATACACTTATTGGATTTGCTAAAAATAAAGAAGAATATCCTTTACTAACTAAAAAAAATATTATTGAAAAGTTATTAGAAAATTATTCTCCAACTAATAAAGTTTAATCAGTAAAAATATCTTGTAAATTACTACGGGAGGGAACGATTGAACCTAATTTTTCCTTATTAACTTTTAACAATGATTTACCGGTGAATTTATAAACTTTTTCGACATAACGAAATATTTCATAATGGTGGTCAATAACAAAAATTGTCCTACCTTTTATTTTTTGAAAGGCTTTGACTAAAATTTCTTCTTTTAAAACTGGATTGACATTACTTAAAATTTCATCAAGAACATAAATATCATAATCGCGAATGAACAAACGAATTATAGCGATTTGTTGTTTTTGTCCTTCAGATAAATCGCTACCATTTTCTTTTAACTCAGTATCAAAACCTAGCGGCAAAGATTTAATAAATTTATCAATCCCTACTTTTTTAGCTGCCTTTTCAATTTTTGGTAAATCTGTTTCTTTTTGATATCGGTGTGGATAAACAATATTTTCGGCAATCGACATCCGAAAAAAGCCAGGACGGTTAGTAAGGTAAAGAATTTTTTCATGAAGTTGTGGTGTGCTAATATTACGAATATTTTGATTATTAATTGATATTTGCCCTTCTTGTAAGTTATAAAGTTTCAGTAAAGTTTTAGTTATTGTGCTTTTGCCTTTACCATTTTCGCCAATAATTCCATAACTTTTTCCTTGATGGAAAATAAAAGAAAAATTTTGTAAGATGACATTATTAGGACGGCCTAGATAAGCAAAGGTTACTTTATCATAAATAATATCGCCATTTTCAAAAGGCAATTTAAGTTGGTTAGTTAAATTCTTTTTTCCTTCAAGTTTTTCTACCGTTTTCATGGTCAAATCAACATCAACCGCCAAGTCTTCAATACTGGAAAAAGCATCAACTATTTTACTTACTTCATCTCGTAAACTTTGCACGCTACTATAATAAAGACCAAAAGAAACGGCAGTAAAAATTGGACTATCTCAACCGCTTTCACCTGGAATGAAATTACGAAAAACAAAAATGCTAACAATAATGAAGAAAAGAGGAATATTAGGAATTATCACATAAGTAGGAAAAGCTTTAAACAAGACACCTCATAATAAGGAACGACGATTTTTTTCAAAGGTAGAATCCAATTGCTTATCTAATTTTTCCTCTTCAAGTTTTTCACCAGAAACCGCTTTAATATATTCTAAATTATTAATTCTTTCATAAATATGCTGATTATCAAGTTGATACCTTTTTTTGGCAACAGTGTTTAGTTTAATTGCTTTGCGAAAGAGATAGTAAATTATCAAAAAAAGCGCACCAAAAAGAGCAATTACTATTCACATAAATCTCCAATTAATGCTACCTTCATTACCAAAACCAAAAGCAAAGCAAATATAAAAAGTTATTGAGGTTGTTACATAAAATAATCGATTAGGAATAAACCAAATATTGCGTGAAATATAATCTAAGTCAATGGCAAACTGATTAATTAAATTACCTGATACTTCACTAGAATTTTCGTAAGGAGCGTGAATAAAATGACGAAATAAGTCTTTCTTCAAATCCTTTTCGACCTTGTCAAAGGCATAATTAAGGCAATAATAGTGGAATAAAGAAAAAATAGCTTTACCGACTACCATCAAGAAGAAAAAATAAAAAAGAAATCTAATTAAACCAACTTCCTGCACTATTTTAAAAAAGCCAAAATTGAAAACAAACCTATAATTAATATCTTTAATATGAGTAGTTCCTGAGGCAGTATAAACAAAAGCTTCTTTTATATTTCTTGCTAAATTAAAATTAATAACAGCAGTAATAATTGCTAAGATAAAACCAGTTAAGAAAATTTTTTTATTTTTGAGAATGACATTGCCAAGTATTTTTAATAAAATGCTTAGGCGAGAAGGTTTTTTTTTATTAGTTAAAATATTTTTAGTGAAAACTGATTGATACATTTACAGAAATAAATTATGTTTTTATTATTTTATTAGATATTTACTGAAAAAATATTACTAATGGCACTTCATTAATATAATACAATGTTGCTAATAAATAATGTTTTTGTTCCTAGAAAGCAGTCAAAAGAAATTTGTTTAAAACCATCTAGCTTTTTTCTTTAATTAAACATAAGTATTTAGGATAATAATTAGCAACATTTTTTAATTGATAAATCATTAACTTTAAACATAATTGTAAATCTTGATTATTTTTTCTTGGATAAATGGCTATCTCAACCGGAAACTTTTTAATTTCGCATTCTTCTTTGTAGTGTTGAAGTAAAAAGTTTATTGTGCCATTAGTAATTGCCGAAATAGCAGCGCATACAATATCTTCACCTTTGATGGCAAAATTAGCATGACCTTTAATAGTAATATATTCAAAATTTTCGGTTTGCTTGTTAAGTTTATAAATTACTTCGGTAGTCATGTTTTGTTTTTTTTTATAAAATGATATTTAGAATTTTTCAAACTCTTGCTGATAGCAGTTTTATTATTTATTTAAAAATTCTCCTTACAGCGAAGGAACAAATCTTACCGATATAAGTTTTTGATATTTTAATTGTTCGTTATCTATTTTATCAATTAAAACTAGCCTTTGACTTCCTTCTTTGTCTTCTAATGGCAAAATCATTTTTCCTCCTTTTGCTAGTTGTTCAAGCAAATTACTAGGATTTTCTTTGACAGCGGCATAGTATAGACTTCGTTTGCCAATTGTGCCAAAACGGCCGTTTGAAAACCGCTTCCTGTTCCTATTTCCAAAACTTTATCAGTTGGCCTTACTTTTAATTTTTCTGTCATATAAGCCACAATATAAGGTTGCGAAATAGTTTGTTGACAATCAATTGGTAAAGGAAAGTCACCATAAGCATCTTTTTGGTGTTGAAAAGCAACAAATGCCTCCCGCGGCACCTTGCGAATAACTTGTAAAACTTTATTATCTTTAATGCCGCGGTCTTCCAGTTGTGAAGCAGGTATTGTTTTTCCTTACTTGCTTGCCATTTTATTCAATTCTTATTTGTCTAGCTTTGCTTTCGGCTGATTTAGGAATAGTTACTGTTAAAATTCCATTTTCATAATTAGCTTTAATATTTTGCGAATTTACCGCATTGGGAAGTGAAAAATTACGTAAAAAAGAACCATAACTAATTTCTGAAAAATGATATTTTTTGTTATTAACTTCTTTTTCTTCTTCTTTTTCGGCTTTAATTCTTAACTGATTATTTTCTAATTCAATTTTAATTTTATCTTTGTCTATTCCTGGTAATTCAGCTTTAAGATAAAAATTATCTTCATCTTCTTGCAGTTCACTATTGAAATAATCATTTTCTCAATCTCTATCTCATGGGGAAAAATCATCACTTAAAGCGTCTCTTATTCAGTCTTTCATTCAAAAATTGTTTCTTATTTTTTTTGTTAGATTTCTATTTTTTTTGTTCATAATTTTGTTTGTTTTTAAAAGTATATTGTTTTTTTGGTTTTATATCTAAACAATTAGAAGAGCCGTGGACTCTTCATTGAATTTTTTAAGTTTTAGTCTACAACTTCGAACCGCCCATGCTCATCATGCGCCACTATATGACCATTCTCTACTTCGCTTTTTAATTCGCGAACTCTTTTGCATTGCTTCTTCTTTGGTGTCTGGTATCAAAAGCAATTGTGTTAATGGTAGGACTAGGCGGACTCGAACCACCGACCTCACCCTTATCGGGGGTGCGCTCTAACCAACTGAGCTATAGTCCCATTTCTTTTTTTATTTTTTCTCAAATTTGATAGACTTTTTCTTTAGGAAAATTATTTTCACGAGCGATGCTTAACGCTTTCTCAGAAATTTTATTTTCTTGTCTAATTAATAATTCTAACTTTTTACGAATTTGTAAACGAAGTTTACTAAGCTTTTCGTTTTGTCTATCCTTACGATATTTAACATTACTAGAATGGGAATGACCGGCCATTTTTTACTATAATATTTATTATTAGAGAAATAAAATTTATGCCAATTGGAACTCCTAATTGTTTAAAGAAATAAATTATGTCTAATAATTTTGTAAAATTATAATATATAAATTAATATAAAAATATTATGAATAAAAAACCAGTGTCGTTAACCAAAAAAAAAACCAGTACAAGTAAAACTCTAACTGATGTAACTATTAAATTACCAAAAGATTGAGCCGAACATTTAAACCATTTGGAAAAAACTACTTCTAAATCTAAAAATTACTATATTAAAGAGAGTTTAGGAAGATACTTGGAAGATTTAGAGGATTTACAAGTTGGTTCAGAAAGATTAAAAAAGAAAAATAGAATTTATTATACTTCTAAAGAAGTAAGTAAAAAGTTAAATTTGTAAAAATATCATGTTAAACTTAACTTTAAACTTACCTAAAGAAATGGCTATTTTTGAAAAAATTAGGTTAGGAAGATTTTATACTACTCAAAACATCTTCAGCTATCCTCAATTTCAGGAATGATTTAACAAAGCTTTAAAAGAAAGTAACAACTTAGTTTTAGAACCTTTTGCTGGTTCTAACAATCTAATTAAAATGCTTCAAGATAAAGGATATGAATTTGATTTTGTATCCTATGACATAAATCCTAATTCTTCTGAGGTAAAAAAAAGAGATACTATTAAAGATTTTCCTCATGGTTATAAATTAATTATAACAAACCCCCCTTATCTTGCTAAAAATTCTGCTAATCGTAAAAAAATTACTGGTGATTGGGGAAAATATGATGACTTGTATAAATTATGTTTAGAAAAAATGTTAACTCATTGCCAATATGTAGCAGCAATTGTTCCAGCTTCATTCATTAATTCTGATTTATTTTTAAATAGATTGCATTCTTATACTTTGTTAAACAGCAAAATGTTTACCGACACCGAAACTCCTGCTTGTTTAGTTTTGTTTTCACCCCACAAATCTGATTTTATTTATCTTTACGAAAAAGATAGATATGTTGGGGAGTTGTATTCTCTCAAAAAAAAATTAACTAAAATTCTTACTAACTCTGTCTCAAAGAGTATGGAAATTAGATTTAATGACAAAAATGGCAATATTGGTTTATGTGCTATTGATAATACTCGTGCTCCTTCGATTGCTTTTATTCCTTCTTGATTAGTTCCCAAAAAGAGGATAAAAACTAGTTCACGGCATTTAACGAGAATATCTATTAAAGAAAAAGTTGATTTAGATTTGTTGAATGAAAAATTAGCTCAAATTAGAGAATTTACTTGTGATTTTCTTTTAACTCCTTTTCGCGGCTTAAGAAAAGATGGTAAATTCCGTCGTCGTTTAGATTTTCAATTGGCGAGAAAAATTATTGAATCGTGTGTAATATGATAAATTGAAAAAAAGCTTTTAAAGAAAAAATCAAAGAAAACTTGTTAGAATGTGAAAGAAAATTAAACAGTAAAGAATACCAAGATAAAATCAAAAAATGATGTGATAAATTTGACTTTAAATTTGATGAGATTTTCGATAAAGCTAAAAGTGATTCATATTTTCGAGCCTTTTTTGCTAAAGATCCAAAAAAACAAAACATTTATGAAAAAATTCTTGCTAATTATATTAGTTCATTTCCTTTCATTTCTAACTTTAAGAAGTTAAATAGTGGCGGAAAAGGCGCTCTCTATATTGACCGAGGGGTTTTGAGGAAAGGTAGTTAATATCCCCACAACAAACCTGCTAAATCAGTTGACTTTTATTGAACTATCAGAGACAAAAGAGGAGAAACTATTGAATTTTATGTTTTTCATAAATATATTGAAGAAAGTGGTGGTGCTCAGGACAATCAATTCAAGGAAATTAAACACTGTATTGAAGTCGGAAGGAATGGAAGTCAGGAAACAAACAAGAGAATTATTTTTGTTTGTGACGGTGATTACTTTACTGATAAGAAAATAAAAGAACTAAAAAATTTAAAAGGCAGTTGAAATTTTATTATTCTAAAGGGAGAAGATTTAGAAAAGTACTTTAGAAAATTTTAGTTTACTAAAATTCACTTTGCGTTCTCTTTTTCGCCAAAAACTCTTCAATTAAAGATTTAGCAGTCATATCAGCAAAGAACAAGAGACCTTTTTCGTATCAGCGTAATAATTTCTTTTGAAAATCTCAACTTTCTCTATCCCGCTTAATTCTTTGTTTACTTCTCATTATTTGTTCAGAAGTGATACAGTATTCGGGTTTTTGTCTCAATAATTCTTTGTCTCGCTGTGATATTTCTTGGTTATTATGACTAATGAAGTAAAAATAACTTTTATCACCTTCTAATCACCTATCTAAATTATTAGGTTTATTTTTTTATCACACTTAGGCGTCATTGATTAGGGTTAGGCAATGTTGTTTTGTTTTTATTAATATAGTTAACATCTTTTTTTTCGGTTTTTTCTCAACTATTTTTGTTTCTTCATTTTTCAATTTTTCGATGGTTACCAGTAAGTAAAACTTTTGGAACGGCAAAACCATCAAAAATTTCTGGACGAGTATAAGAAGCAAAATCTAAATTAGCACTTTGGGTAAAACTATCTTTTAAATAAGAAGTTTCTTTAATTACTCCTGAGATGCTACGAATAAGTGCATCGGTGATTAATAAAGATGGTAATTCTCCTCCACTAGTAATAAAATCACCAATTGATATTTGTTCATCTACGTAATATAATATCCGTTCATCAAATCCCTCATAATGTCCGCAAATAAAAACAATATTTTTCGTTTTTTTGGTTAAACGAGGAACATCTTTTTGAGTAAAAATTTTTCCTTGTGGGGAAAGTAAAATTAGGTAAGAATGAGAATAAACTTCTTGAATGTTAGCTAACGCTCTAACCAAACAATCAATTTTTAAAAGCATTCCAGTTCCTCCACCGTAAATATAATCATCAGTTTGTCCTTTATTAGCAAAATCTCTTAGGTTATAAACACGATAATTAATCAATTTTTTTCCTAAGGCTATTTTAGCAATTGAAGTTTGAAAGTAGTTATGAAAATATTGTGGAAACAAACTAAGAAAGATAAAACTATACATATATAAAAATTTACGGCTAAAAATATTTATTATGGTTAAAAATAGAGACAAAAACTTTTGGGAAAAGGTTCAGCAAAAACTGCTGAAAAAGTATTGCGAGTATAATTCTGATGCTAGCAAATTGAGCATTTATGTCCCAACTGCTGATTTTAAAGAAGAGTTATTAAAACTCGGTCATTCTTGAATAAAGTATGATTATTATGGCGATGTTAGTATTCCTAGGAGAGAATATAAATATTTTATATCGCTGAATGGGAAGTCAACCATACTAACCGAAATTCGAAAAATTGCTAGTCAAGAATTTCCTGATAAAGATTTAAGTTGTCTAAATAAAATTCATTTTAGTAAAAATTCTCCTTTTATTAACAATGAAAAAGAAAAAAACAAAGAGTGGATGCAGATTAGCAAAGAAACAATAGCGACAGGACTACGTAACTTCAACAATTATTTTAGTGAGAATTGCTCTTCTCTGTCTCTTTTCTATGGAAAGTATTATCAATCAACACTGAGCACTGAGGAATTGGGTAATTTGTGGAATGTTACTGAGGATGTAGAAAAAATTTTTAAAGCTTGGCAAGAAATCGAAAGTGAAATAAAAGAACTTTCTTCACTTACTGACATTTTTGCCCAAGATATCTCATGATTTAGCAATTCTTTTAATGCTAATTCTTGTCAATGCGAACATCCGCCAATGATTGAAGGTGCTCGCTATAACCCAAAAACACAACTTCGTTTTCATCTGGAAAACTGTTTAGAAACCAACCAAACAATTGAGGAATTTAAAAATAAGTTTTTAGAATGTAGGCAAAATGTGAAAACAAAGTCAACAAGTAATGCTCAACCACAAGGTCAATCGCCTGATAATGCCCAAGCAGGTGATGAACAAGCCAAGAATAATTCCAAAGGTTTTACCAGCGATAATTCTTCAACCGACTCACACAAGGAAAATCAACAAGATGACAACACTCCAAAGGCAAGCGAGCGACAGAAAATACAAGAAGAAGAAATTAACCAGCAAATCAAAGCGACTGCTGCTATTGTTGATAACCTAGAAGAAAAACAAGCCAAGGGTGAAGAACTTTCCAGCAAACAGCAAGAAAAATTAACCAAAGCCAAAAATAGTTTAAAAGAACTACAACAGAAAAAATCTACTTTACAAAACCAAACTGACCAAAAAACAAGCAGCCAAAAACCCAACAATAACTTTATTGCTTATTTCTTGTTAATCTTGTTAAGCTTTGTCTTAGCAATTGTTGTGCTGAAATTACGTCAAAGAAAGTTCCGAAAATTAAAGTAGTCTAAATTGTTGTAAAAAACGTCAATCATTATTATGACTATAAAAGAAATAAAAAACTCTTCTTTAATATTTATTTATTTTTTCAATTTTTGTCAATAATTTTATTACTTATAGGATGAGTTGCTAGTAAATAATTATATGAAATTAGATAAGAAACAAATAAAATTTTTAGAAGAAAAATCTTACTTAGAAATTATTAATTCTTCAAAAGTAGATAATTTAAAGGAAATAAAAAGAAAATATTTAGGTAAGGAGGGAATTATTAGTCAATTTCTCCATGAATTAAAAAATCCCGAAAATGTTGAAAAAAGAAAAGAACTTGGGAATTTAATTAACCTTTGAAAAAAATCCTTAAGCAAAAAAATAGAAGAATTGGAGGAAGAGCAGAAAAAGAAAAACATAGAACAAAATTTATTAAATGAAAAAATAGATATTGCTTGAGAAGGAAAAAAATTGCCTTTAACTTATGCTCATCCAATCAATTATACCATTCAAAAAATTTTTACTATCTTTCTCCCCCTGGGATACCAAATAGTAGAGACACCAGAGATTGAAACTGATGAAAATAATTTTAGTAAACTTAATATGCCATTAGGGCATCCAGCCCGTGATATGCATGATACTTTTTATTTTTCTTCCAAGTTACTTTTGCGCACTCACACTTCTGGAACACAAATTCATGTCTTGAAAAAAAATCCTAACCAAGAATTAAAAGTTATTACTGCTGGTAAGGTTTATCGTCGTGATGAAGATGATGTTACTCATACCCACCAATTTACTCAATTAGAAGGTTTTGTGGTCGGAAAAGATATTTCTTTAGCTGATTTGAAAGGAACTTTAGAATTACTTTTACACCAGTTGTTTGGATCAAATCATCCTTTGCGATTTCGCCCCTCTTATTTTCCCTTTACTGAACCAAGTTTAGAAGTAGATGCCCAGTGCCTTCATTGCCAAGGAAAAGGTTGCAACATCTGTAAAAAAACTGGTTGAGTAGAAGTTTTAGGAGCTGGTTTAATTCATCCACAAGTGCTAAAAAATTGTGGTTATGACTCAGAAATTTATAGTGGCTTTGCTTTTGGTGCTGGAATTGAAAGATTGCTAATGATTCAATATGGCATTGAAGACATTCGCCATTTTTATTTGAATGATTGACGTTTTTTACAACAATTTAGACTACTTTAATTTTCGGAACTTTCTTTGACGTAATTTTTCATTAGTATATTGAATATAAAGAAAGTATTTATAGCAATCTTTATTCTTGATAAAGACAATTTTAAAAACCTAGTTTAAGCAACGCTATTCTCTAATAAAATTTTCTTTAAATCTTTTTTAATTTGTTGACAAGTTTTTTGAAATAAAGCATCGGTTTCCCAAAAAAATGCTTCTTGTGGTTCTTGTGGTAAATAAACACACATACCAATCAAATTACGAATTTTGGTTAAAGCTTCTAAATAATTAGACCAGTAATAATCAATTTTTTTCACCAGTTGTGGCCGTAAATATTCTGACGAAAAATCATTTATTTCCGTGCTTTTTTTGTAATTTTTTAATATTGTTTTTTTTAAATCGGGCGTAGTTAAAAGTAAATCACGATAGTTATAAATTTTTTTTCGTTGCTCGCTAATTAACGAGTCATAATTTAAAGTATTTTGTCGTGAAGTTAGTCCGGCGTTTCGGGAAGCTTCTTGTCCTTCATCAGCTACTCGCTCAAGCATTTTTCCTTGCAAAGGACTTGAAAATAATGATTTTAGTTTTTTTTGTCCTAAGAAAGCAAGAATTTTTTCTTTTAAGGCAAATTTTTTAATTAACTCATCATCAAGGGAAAAATAACATTGACTTTCGCCAGGATTTCCTTGTCGTCCGGCACGGCCACGAAATTGGTCTTCAATTCTTTTGCTAAACCTTTTGCCAAAGATAATTACTAAAAGACCACCAACTTTTAAACTTTCTTCGCTGGGAATAATATCAGTTCCTCGTCCAGCCATATCAGTAGAAATAGTAATTCTTCCTAATTGTCCAGCTTGAGCAATAATTTCGGCTTCTTGCTCATGATTAGTGGCATTCAATTTAAAATGGTTAATACTTTTTTCTAGCAAAAGATTTGATAAATATTCAGAGACTTCCACGCTTGGTGAACCAACTAAAATTGGTCGTTTGGTTGTTTGAACAGTTTTTTCAATTCGTTGGATAATAGCTTGACAAACACTATCTTCATCTAGGAAAATAAGATCGGGACGATCAATGCGTCGTAATTTTTTATAGGGAGGAATCACAAAAACCGGCATGCCATAAATTTGCCGAAATTCTTCTTCCTCAGTCTTAGCGGTTCCAGTCATACCAGCCATTTTTTCAAATAAGCGAAAGAAATTTTGGTAAGTAATGGTCGCTATTGACTTACTTTGCGGACTAATAGAAACTTTTTCTTTGCTTTCAATTGCTTGTTGAATGCCAGCACTATAAACACGACGATATGCTAATCTTCCAGTGGCTCGGTCAATTAAAATTATTTTTTCGTTCTTTCTATCAACGATATATTCAACATTATTTTGGTACAAATGTTTGGCTTTCAAAGCATTATGTAACAAAAAATTAGTTTCACGATTAACAAAAGAAAAAAGATTAGTAATTTGATAAAAATTTTCGGCTTTAACTATTCCATCCAACATTAATCATACTTCATTTTCTTTTTCATCAATAAAGTAATCTTTTTTTTCTTCCAAGGAATTAACCAATTGAGTAGCCAAACGATATTTTTCTTCACCAATAGCATCTTTTCCTCATCGTTGGGAAATAATTAAAGGGTTTTGTGATTCATCAATCGTTAAGTCAACTTCATCACTTAAAGCATAATAAAGGTCTTTCGCCAAAGTTTTTTCTTCAAAGTTGGTTACTAAATTATTACGCAAATAATCAAAACCTAATTCACTATTAGTAGTATAAATAATTAAATTTTGATAAAGTTTTTTTTTTTCTTCAGTGCCGAGGTTGCTAGAATTTACACCAGAAGTTATTTGAAAGAAGTCAAAAATAGGTTTGGCTAGTTTTCAATCACGATGAGACAAATATTCATTAACAGTGATTACATAAACTTGTTTACCAGTTAAAGCATTCAAACAAACTGGCAAAATAGCAGTTAAAGTTTTCCCTTCGCCAGTATTCATTTGTGCTACGTTACCATAATGTAAAACTATTCCACCTAACACCTGAGTAGGAAAAAGTCAAAGACCGATTTTTCGATAGATAATTTCTCTTATTAAAGCATAGATAGGAACCAAGTATTTTTCTAGAGTTTGCGAAAGGTTTCTGGCATTTTGGATTTTTTGACGAAAAAAAACAATTTTTTTTTCAATTTCTTTATCAGTTAGTAAAATTGTTTTCTTTTTTAAAGTCAAAATACGGTTGCACTTTAACTTATACTTTTCTAAGGTATTTTTCTTTCAAAGGTTATAAAACATATATAAAATTTAAATCTTTAAATAATTTATCATGAAAACTATTGAGAACAATAAATCTTAATATTTTATAAAAGAAAAGAAGTTTCCTAAATTGAAAAAAATAATAAGGTAAGTAAAGAAACTTACGAACAAACTTAATATTAGTTAATCTATTATCTTCGTTGTTCAATATAAGCAAATAACTCTTGCTGGGCACGGTTTCTCTTTCTTATCTCACGCTTTGATTTTTCATTCAGCGCCACTCTTCAAAATTATAGAGCAATGCTTTTTATTCATTTTTATTCATACAATGGAACCTCTTGACGAGATTCAAACTGTTCCTGAATTTTTTCTACCCAACACTCTAACTGAGCAACTTTTTTACATTTTTTGCAAAACTTGCGAACGTTGCTAGCACTTATTCCTCTTTCCAATAAACTTTCACGAGTAGCATTAATATTTTCTTGAGTAATCATAATTTCATTACCTTGTTTTTTTTCTTGGGCAAACATTAATTCTCGATATCTACGGGATAAATTCTGTGCTTTTATTAAATCTATTTCTATTTCGGTGGTAAAGAATTCTAATTTTTGTTTTTTGATTCGTAACTTTTCACTTAAAAAACTTTCTTGGCTTTCAGCTAAATTCTTCTTTAAAGCCTTAATTTCATCATCTTTGCGTTTTAAAACTCACCAACTTTGGCGCTGTTATCCAATTTTAAATCGCTTAGTCTATTACGCAAATTATCTATTTGGCTATCCTTTCCTTCTAATCTATTTTCTAGGCGAATTATTGCTTCTACTTTATTTTCTAGCATTTGACGAGTATCAGTTAACTGGGAAAGATAGTGTTCAGTGCGAGTTTGCAAACTTGCTACTTGTAATTGCATTATATTTTTCTCGCAATTGGTAGCACTACTCTTAACCGCTAATTCATTATATTCTTTGGCTATTTCATTACGACATTCACAACTTTTGAGAATATCAAATATCACTGATAGGTGATTATATAAGTCGTCTCGCCTAATTGTATTGATAGTTCTTACGGTGCAACTAGTTTTTGAAGTGTTCAAAAGAGCATCGACTTCTTCTTCACTGACATACTTGCCTAATTTTTCGTAAAGAGAAGAATCGGCATCATTCATTTTTCTAATTAATTCATTCACTTTTTCTGATGCTTGCTTATTGTGTATACAGGTCATAACTTTATTTATTTTTTTTTACTATTGTTTTTTAAATTTTAGGGAAGTTTTAACTCCCCCCTTTTACCTTTTCCTTTTTCGCTGGCGAATTACTAAAACTAATACTATTACTGCTAAAACTATTCCTATACCAACTATGCCAATTTGAAGAATTTCTCGCTGTTGGTTTTTACCTTTTTCTTCATCAACTTTTACTGGGGATTTCTACGTGAGAAGTAAAATTGCCTTGCGAATTCTGTACCCTTTCATTTTTTGGAAACGTTGGAGAATTAGTATTTATTCTATTTCTAGAATTCCGCTTTTGTTCTTTTTTACTTATTCTTTTATTCTTAATTGCCGTAATCATTCGTTTCTTAAAATTTTCTAATTCATTAATCTTTATTTTCCAAACTTTTTCTTGTCAATTATCATAAGGAACTCATAAACCAGCATCTAAGTCTCGATGAGGAAATACTTCAAAGTCTTCAAATATTTCTGCCTTTATTTCTCCAATAATTATTTTTCGTGTAAGGTATTCTTCTTTTTTTACTTTTTCTTTTATCTCAGTTTCATAAAGATTTTGCATTCTCAAAAATTCTTCTTCATAACCAGAATTAGTAGCAAAATCACTTCCATCATTAAACTGATTTTCACTTACTCCGCTATCATATCTTCTTCGGTTTTCTTCATTTCCTAACACTCCATAAGCTTCATTTAATTCCTGCATTTTTTCGGTAGCTTTTTGCCTTTCTGCTAAACTTTTAGTAGCAAATTTATCCGGATGCCATTTAGTGGCTAATTTGCGATAGGCTTTTTTGATTTCTGCTGGAGTAGCATTTTCTAGTATTTCTAAAATTTCATAATATTTTTTGTTCATAATAGTTTATTTTCTTTATAAATAATTTTCTCCACTAATTATGCGGAGGAGTTTGAATGTGGGCTTCAAATTGTTGCTGATACAAATTTTCTTGTTCTACTCGCAGTTCAGCAATTTCTTCACATTCATTAAATATTCTATGTACATCTTCTAAAACTATTACCGTCTTAATTGATTCTTTTAATATTTCAATGCTATTTTGGGCTTCTATGATATCATTACGATTATAATTTTTTCGTGCTTGAATTAATTGTTGATAAATCCCTCAAAGGTCTCTTACTATTTGTCAATCTAATTGACAACGTTGAGCAAAACTTTCTAACCTTTGTTCTTTATTACGCAATTTCTCTGTTATGCCAGTTTCTTGTGAATGACTCAAATCTTCACGCAAATTATCTGCTCTTTCCCGTAAAGAAGCAATTTCTCGTTCTCGGTCTTCTATTTCTGAAAGTAATATTTGTAAGCCCTCAGGAGTCATTCTTTCATCTCGTTCTGTTTGAGTTCTAATTAGTTGTTGTTGCAATTGAGTATTCCTATCATTTATTCGCTCCCTTTCTAATCGCACGTTAGCTATTTGATTGGTTAGAGTTCGTAACGAGCATTGCATAAAACATTATAAGCATTCACCATGCGTCGCCCTGCCGTATCTAAATAACCAGCTATTTTACTTGCCGGTGCGGCATTAAAGGTAATTAATCCTGCTAAAAAATCACCAAAATTAAGTCCATCCGGCTTTCAATCGAGAATATTTTTAGCTTCTCCTATTAACTCATAGGCTCTTTTTATATTTTCACAACAGTAATTCATAACATTATTTTTTCTTTTTTCCTTCAAAGGAATTTTTTAAGTTTTTCATAAATATTTATTTTATTTTTGTTTATTTTTATTTTGCTAAATTTACTAGTTTAGCACTAGACAATTACTACTAATTAATGAAAAAGTAAGAGATGCTTAATCCCCCTTAAAAAGAAAGGTTAATTTCTGTTTATCATAATTTTATTAATGACCAGTAAGTATCTAGTAGCAGTAATTGATTTTAGTTTGGACTAGACACTGCGGGTCGGTTTCGTTTTAGTTTTGCTTCTGACCATAAATTTTTTATTTTACATATAGATTTTACTCTATATAATAATTTGATATATTATACAAAAAAATTTAGGGAAAAGAAAATCTTTTTGGTGAATGATTTTTAATTTTTTTATGCTTTAAATAATTAGAAATAAGTTTATCGCAAACTACTTTCTATAAACTAAAAATCTTTCTTTTGGAATTTTTTTCAGTAAATGAATATATAACAAAATTAATAAAACATGAAAAGAGAAACAAAAAAATATAAAGCAATATCTTTGGGAAATGGAGAATGATTTATTAGACTAAAACCTGGTAATGAATTACTAGAAGCACTTTCAGAATTTGCACAACTAACAAAAAAAAAATTTATTACAATTATCAGTGGAGTAGGAGGAGGTTTTGAAGATGTATGGGGTTATTTTTCACAAAGTGAAAAAAAGCATGGAGTTAAATCTGTAGCAAAAAAGTTACCAAAGAAGATGTATGAATTGACAGCTATTGGTGGAAATATTACTTGGATTAAAGATAATAGTGGCAAACTAAAACCTTTCGTTCATGCTCATGCTAATTTTTCAGATGATGAATTTAAAACTCATGGCTTCCATTTAACAAAAGCATATTCTAGCAAAGAAAAGGGTTTAACTGGAGAAATTACAGTAAAGGTAAGCGATGTTGAAGTTAAACGAGTTAATGAAGAAGAAAGCGGTTTACCGTTAAACTTTGTTTCTAATGAAAGTAGTATTAAAAACAATTCTAACAAAAGGGAAATGCCATGAGAAATTGTTATCCCTTTAGTTTTAATAATCGGAATATTATTGATAACTGTTATATTTTTGTTTACTCGCAATAATAAAAAATAAGACAAGATTTTTATTTTGTCCTAAGATTCATGGGAAAAAAAATAAAAAAGGTTCCTAAAAAAATACTTAAAAAAAATGTTGCCAATTCAAGCCAAAAAAAATACTTAACTATTGACCCAAGTGGAACTGGAATAACCGGAATATTTTATAGCAATCAAGAAACTAAAAAAATTGAATTTCAAGAGTTTCAAAGCAAAGAATGACAAGAACATTGTCAATTTTTAATTAATTATTTAAAAAAAAATCCAGTTGACATTATTATTTATGAAACAACTAACTATATTAACTTAATGGGGAGAGATATGACTAGCTTATTTAAATTATTTGGTGCGATTGAAAGTTTAAAGTATTCTTTTCCACAAGTACAAGAAGTAAAAAGTATTTTTGTTTCGGCGGTAAAGCAGTTATACCGGCAAGTCTACAAAAAAGAAAAAAAAATCCAAGATTTAAATTATAAAGCAGGAAGAGGTGGCGGTTGAACTTATCAAAATAATAAATTAACTTCTCATACTCTTGATGCTTTTCTAATTTATCAAAAAGAAATAAATAGTAAAAATAATTAATAACCACTATGGGTCAAAAAAGAGTAGTTTGCGGAACTTGCCGAAAAGTACAAAGTAAATGTATTTGTGAGAAAAAATAACAAATAATAAAATAAACAAATATGAAAAAACTGGTTTGTTGCGAATTAAGTAAAAATTGTTTTAAAAGAATAGAGAAAGTTTATCAGAGGGGATCAAAAGATTTTGGAATAAAAATAAATCGCGAATTTCAAATTTATTTAACACAAATAACTTTAATAAAAAAAGTCGCTTGTGTTAATTGTCAAGACTTCCAAATTTGGTATGAAGAATATTGTGAAAAAGTCAGAAAAAAATTCAACGAAAAAACCAAAAATAATATTAGCAAAAAAGTTTCATTAGTTAAGGAAAGAATCCAAATAATTGAAAAATGTGTCAAAGAAAATCGCGATATAACGATTAAAGAGATAAATAAATTAGGTTATGTGAAAATCTTTTGCTTTGCTTGTAAGAATTTCATTATTATGATTGGTAAAGAAAATAAAAATCATGTTTCCTACACATGCCAAAAATGTGGTTATAAGTTCCAAAACAAGGAATAAGTATGCCACAAGCATTTGCGGATAATTTTATTATTTTATCTTTTTAACTTTAATAGTATTACAAAAATTAAAAACTTTATACTATAATCTAAAAATAAATTAGATAATAATGCTTAATAAAACTATTGCTTCTTTGGTTACTGCTCCCATTACTCAAAATATTGCTTTGATTCGAATATCAGGATCAAAATCTTACGAAATTATTACGAAAATTTTTGACCGTTCTTTGCCAAGTTATCCACAAACTAATTCTCAATTAGTTTTTGGTCATATTATTAACCCCTTAAGCAAAAAAGAAATTGTTGACCAAGTATTATTATTGTGTTTTTATAGTCCTAACTCTTTTACTGGTGAAGATGTAATAGAAATAAGTTGCCATGGTAATTTATATTTGGTGGAAAAAATATTGACTTTAATTTTAGAACAGGGAGCAGAATTAGCACAACCAGGAGAATTTGCTAAGCAAGCTTTTTTTAATGGCAAATTGAATTTAGTACAAGCGAACTCTATTAATGATTTAATCCGTGCACCAAGCCTATCAGCAACTAAATTAGCTTTGCAAAACCTTAATGAAGAAAGTCAAAAAAAGTTAAGTGAATTAGAAGAGAAATTTTTACAAATCATTGGCATTATGGAAGTAAATATTGATTATCCTGAGTATGACGAAGTGGAATGTTTAACTGGCAAAAAAGTTCTTGAAAGTCTTCAAGATTTAAAAAACGAATTAGTAAAAATTTCTTCTTTGGGTCAACAATCACGTAATTATCAAGAAGGAATCAAAGTAGCTATTATTGGCAAACCTAACGTTGGCAAATCTACTCTTTTGAATGCTTTACTAAAAGAAGAAAAAGTAATTGTTTCTTCTATTGCCGGCACTACTCGTGATATAGTTGAAGCTAAATACAGTTTGAAAGATATTCCACTATTATTATATGATACTGCTGGAATTCATGAAACACAAGAAGAAATTGAAAAAATAGGAGTTGCCAAAAGCAAACAAATCTTGAAAAAAGTAGATTTAGTTTTTTTTTTATTAGACAATTCACGTCCTTGAGAAAAAGAAGATGAGAATATTTATCAGTTGATAAAGCAAAGCAAATATTTAGTAATTGTTAATAAAAGCGATTTACCTTCAAAGTTAATTTTACCAAGAGAAATAAAAAAAACTAATCCTTTGCAAATCAGTGCAGAAAAAAAAAAATTACAGTCTTTGGAAAAAAAAATCCTTGAACTTTTTGCTGGTGATTTAGGAATGAATATAAGTCTTTACCCATTGCTGAGTCATAGTTGACAACAAAGTCGACTAAAAAGAATTATTAATAAACTAAATGAAGTAAAAAAGTCTTTGAAAGAAGAAATTCCGGTTGATGCGGTGATTATTGATTTACAAGAAGCATTTCATTTGTTAAGAGAATTAAGCGGTAAAGATTATCAAGAAGATTTACTAGACCTAATTTTTAGCCGTTTTTGTTTGGGAAAATAATAAAAATACATGATGGCAGTGATAAATAACTAGCTCCTGTAATTCAGTGGATAGAATACTTGTTTCCTAAACAAGGTGTCGGAGGTTCAAGTCCTTCCAGGAGCACCAAAAATCTAAACATTTGAACGATTGAATAATAAGAAAAGTCAAATAGTTTCTAAACTTAAAATTGCTTTCTAATTTTTTTTGTATAATATAAATATTAATATAGTATGTAAAATTAAACTTATGAACCATCTAAAAATTATGCTCTATATTTTTGAGCACCCAGTCACGCCCTAGTGGCAAAAATTATATCACCAATTCCTAGGCTAAACCTAGTAATTAAAAAATTAAAAAACTAAAACAGTAGGTTAATACTGTTAAAAAATATATTACTATTAGCCAAAATTTACATTAAAAACCATTTTAAAAAATTAAACAAACAAAAATATCATGACAGACAAATTAATATATAATTATGACTATGACTATGATGACTTAGCCATAAGTTATACATCATCTAATAGAAACCACCACACTAATTATTATTGTTCAGAAATTAGTTGTTGTAACCAAGTTAATTTTGCTAATAGTTATTGCTCCCAACATAAAAGTATTTGTTGTGGAGTCTCTTGTAATATTCGTATTGCTTACTGTCAAAATTATTGTTCTTTTTGTAAAAGTAAATATGATAGTCGATCATACAGTGAACGATTATACAACGAGCAAGAAAGTTTAAAAGCCTTAGTTAGACAGCGTACTAGTCTAACCAATCCCCAAGAAGTAGAAAGATTTTCTACTAACTGAAATAAAAATTTAGCGACCGTGGTAAATAGCAGTGGCTATTACCGAGTTTTTTTGTTAGTTTTAGATGAAGATGGGCAGGTAAGAATTTTCCCTGCCGATACTGATAATAAAAAATGAGGAGAATATAATAATCGTCAGTCCCATAATTACTTATACAGTGCTAAGGAAGAAGCTGAATGATTAAGAGAAAAGTTAAAGTATAGTGATAATCCGATTTTATTAATTCATCCTAGTGCTGATGGTTATACTTCTTTTACTAATGTAATTGTTAGTCCTTATGTCAAAATAGATTATAATGCTTATCCTAGTGAATTTAAACCGTTGGACATAACATGGATAGATAGAGGTAATTATTATCATGTAGCCGTATATATTGGTAATGGAGAACTAATAGAATATACTAATGATTGGAATTCAGATGAAGCTGTTCTTTGGCGCGGAACACCTTTTAGAGGTGGAATAGTGAGGAAGACTAATTGAAATGGATTTTTGGGACAAGATAGAAGTATCCGCCGTTATCACCCAATTATTCCTTTCAAAAAATACCAAGAAATTATAGGACAATTAGTCTGAGCTAAAGACGCTGATTTTCGCAAAGGTGAATACAATTTAGCTAATCGCAACTGTGAGCATTTCGCCAAAAATGTTTGCTAATTTTTAACCTTGGAAATTAGAGAGTTTATCAGCTAATTTCTTTTCGCTTTCTATCTATATTATTATTTTATTATATATTTACTGAAAGTTTAAAAAGCAACATTTAGAACTTCACCTAGTTTCTATTTGAATCCAAAAAAGCAACCTTTAGAACTTCGAATTTGTTTTTGCTCACAGAAAGATAATAAAGATAGAATATTGGATTTATTAGAGCTTCTGCCCACAAAGAGACTTGACTGATTTGAGAAGTATTGCTATAAGAAATAATGAATAACAGCAATGTTGTTCTCCAACACGACTTAACATGACACGGCTCGAGGCGCAGTACCTAGCCTAGTCTTGAGAAAACTTTCTATTAAACTAACTTTTTAGTATACGGCGATTAAGCTCTAATGAGAGACATAAGAACCTACTGAGGTCTATGGATATTACGTAAATTCGAAAGAACACGCTCCCATAGATACGCTTTTGACCTAGGGAACTTTTAGTTAGTACTCACATTAATAGATTTTGTTTTCTCTTGCCCCTAGGTGTATCTACTTAAACTGGTTGGGATGTCTATTGACAAGAACCCCGTCCCTTAGTACTGTAAATGCTTGTAAGGAAGTGACTCCTTTCTGTGTTTATTTCGACTTTCGCTAGACTAGTGAGCTTTATGCTCCAGAACGTACTGCGATGCGAAATAACAGACTGTTAAAGCTCATAGTAGAACTTTATTCTTAGGTAAAGTTTGTTGGGAATCTTTAATTGATTTCAGTAGAGGATGTAAAGCCCTGCCTGGTCAATTACTAACTTGGGAGTATTTAGTGGCACTCTTTTGTAAGTCTTTTTGGTTTATATAACTTATATTTGAGGGACGAAGCTTACTATTTATTTTCCTAGAAAGTTTACTCTATCCCTTTTTAGGAGGTAGAGAAAAGGTTTATTAGCAGGAACCGCTCTATTAGTACTCTACTTAGTGTTAATAGCTGGAACCCCTCCACAGTATAATATTAAATCCATAGGTTTAAGTTGTGAAACTTTTATCTATGAACAGTGCGAGGAATAAAGCCTTCCGGGGTTCTTGTCTGGGATTTTAACTTTTATTTGTCTTTATATGCCGAGGCTTTTATTTAACTACTTACGCGAGTCGGCACCTCTTTTTCGGCACCTTATAGGGTCAAGGGATATACTTACCTATCTCTATACCTAGTATCCCACTATTACCCCGGTGGTATTGTAAGACTAGTGGAAATAGTGGGGGCATAGGACTTGCCTCCCCTAACTTAGACTTCATCCCAGAACTTAAAGGTTCTTAAGAAGACCTTTAATTAATTTCTTTTTTTAGTTTCTAATTATTTTTTTCTGAATTTAATTTCTCTAACTGCTTTTTTATCAAAAATGAGACTGAGTTCTTACTTAGTTTTGGTTATCAAGATAAGTTAAAGTATGTACTTCTTTGTTGATTATTTGTTTTAATTGTTCAGCATTAACAAATCTATTACCAACGGCTTTATAAAAAGTTTTCATAGCCATTGCTCAACCATCTCAATTATCTTCATAAATATCACCAAAGTAAAGATTAAAAGTCATGTTGGGGAAATCATTTATTAAATCTTTCAAATGAAGACAACCTGAACGAGGACAATGGCTACCTTGATAACGAGTTCCTTTTTTGATTTCTTGGGTATTCATATAAAAATCTAAACAAGCGTTATACATTCTTTTTCGTAATTCTTCCAAAGCTTGAGTTTCATTTTTTTGTCTTTTTAATAAAGCTTCTCGTAAATCACCAGTTTGTTTTAATTCTTCACCAAGAGTTTTTTGCATCTCCATTTCTTTTTCTAATTTTTCTATCTCTACTTGTTCTTTGCCTTTTTGTGCTAATAATTCAGCTTCTTTTTTCTTTAACTGTTCTTCATTAACTCTTCGTTTTTCGTTAATTTCTGCTTTGATTCTGGCTTTTTCTTCATTAGCTCGTTTTTCAATGCGTTGTCTTTCTTCTTTATCTTCTAAATTGATAGCTTCTAACCTTTTTTGTTTTTCTTCTTCAATTAATTCAGCTTGCTTTTGTAAACGTTCTTGTTCTTGTAAATTTTCTTCTTTAATTCTATTAATTTGTTCTCTTTTTCGTTGTTCTTCTAATTCGGCTTCTTTCTTTTTAACTGCTAAAGATTCTTCGGCTCTTTTGCGTTTAGCTTCAATCTGCTTTAATTTTTCAGCCAAATAGCGTTCTTGTTCTTCTCTTAATCTTTGTTGGCGTAATTCTTCGGCTTGGCGTTGTTTTTGTTCTTCTTGGGCAATTAGTTCTTGTTCCTTTCTTATTCATTCTTGTTCATCAGTTAATTTCTTATCTTTTTCTTGTAATTTGGCTTCTCTGCGTAATCTTTCGGTTTCTTCTAATTGTTTTCTTTTAATTTCTCTTTCTTTGCGTTTCTTTTCTCTAACCATTTCTTCCGGGGATAAAGTTAAGAATTTTTCTAACGGGTTAGGTTTTTCTTCAGTTGGAGTAGTTGTTAAAGAAGTAAAGGAAGAAATGGCTTCTTTTTGTTTGCCTTTATCTTCTTTATTTTCTAAACTAGTTAAATAATTTTCTCAGTCTTCTGCTAATTCAACAGGTAAATAATCATCAATTGATTTTCCTTGTAGGTTGCCAGCAAAGATTAATAGCTCAAAATAATGGTATTTAGGAATAAGATAAAAACCATTTAAGAAAAAATAGGGTTGTTGTCAAGCTTTAATTGCTCCTTGATTTACTCAGTCTTGCTTATCAGAAAAATATTCACTATCTAAACGAAATTTTAAATAAGTTAGTTTGCCACGGTTTTGGATACCATATTCTAGTAAAGTTGGTAATAAATTTTGTCGTGCTTCTTCGGCTTTTTGCCTGGACAATTCTTTTTGTTTGGCTAAAATTTCTTTTTGGAATTGGTGCTGTTTTTGCTTTAAAAAATAACTTTTTAAGGCTAAATAAGGTGTAGTAGATTTGGTAAAGTCAGTATTAAGGTTAGGAATAATATTTTCACTAATTAAAATATTTAAAGTAGAATTGGGCAATGTAAGTTCTTTTATCGCTACTAATAATTGTGAAGAATATTTAAACTCTTTGATTAAAGGTGATAAAGAATTAATAATGTTTTTGTGAGTAGGTGATATTTTATATTTGCTTAAAGGAGTAATAAATAATTCTTGCTTTTCTGTTTCGCTAAACTGTATTTTGGCGAGACCGAGTTTTAAGAAATTATCTTTTTGTTCATTGCTTATTGTTCAGTTGTTGGCATTAACAAAAGAAACTCCCATTTTTTCAAACTCTTTCTTTTGTTCAGTGGTTAATTGTAAACCATCAAGGAAGAAATTAAGTAATTGTTCTTTTTCATTAACAGTTAAATCAAATTCTTTTTCTTCGGAAGTTTTTAGTTGCCGAATTTTAACTAATTGTTTTTTGCTGGTTAAATCGTTTGATTCTAAAGTCTTTAAGGCTAATTCTAATAACTGTAATTTTTGCTCATTAGTTAAAGTCGAATAATCATTAGTGATATCAATATCTTTCAATTGAGGAATTCTTTTTACTAAAGCTAAAAATTGCCTTTTAGATAAGTTCAAAGCTAAAAGTAATGATTTATTATCTTCATCTAATTTAATATTAGTTAAAATTTTGGTTAGTTCACTAGATAGTTGCTTTTCATTTTTGGGTTGAGAAATTAAGCTTTTAAATCATTCTTTTACTCGTGTATATTCTTTTTTTATTCCTGGTCATTTGCTTTCTAATTTCTCAATATTAACAGTTGAATCAATCGGATTACTAACAATTTCTTGTAAAGTTTCAATGATTTTTTGTTGCTCGGCTAAATATTCTTCTTCTTGGGCTTTTTCTGCTTGCTGAAACTCTTCTTTAATAATATTGTTTTCTTCTAAAATTTCCTCTTGTAATTTGTTTATTACCTGCTTAATTCCTTTTTGTTGATAATAAGTATAACCATAAATTCCTAATACAATGGCATTAAAACCAATAACACTGGGTCATTTATATTTATCTTGTTCGGGAACGGAATAAGCTAAAACATTGCCAATGACATAACCAATAATTAAGAAATATTTTTCTCACAAATCATAATGCTGTAAAATTGCTTCTTTTTTATAGTAAGCAATAGTTAGGATTACATTAAGAAGAATTAAGCCTAATATGCCATTCTTTTTATAAACTACATATTCTAATAAGAAAATAATTAAAAAGAGCATTCATTTAGTCATTGACTTTTTTGAGGCAACTAAAGCTTGCTCCATTTCTTTAATCTTTTCTAACTTTTCTTGGATAGGTTGAACATTAGGTAATTTAGGAAAAGGCAAATCTTCTTCAAAAACTTCTTCTTGTAGTTGTTGAATTTGTTCTCATTGCTGAGTAAGTAATTCTTGCTGAATTTGCTTTATTTCCGATTGATTAGTGGTTAAATCCTCGGTGTCGCTGATTGCTTCTAACTGTTTTTCTAAATCTTTGATATGTTGGTTTAATCCCTCATTATTTTCCCAAGTTTCTAAAGGGATTTGACCTTGTTTTTTTTGATAAGCAATATTTAATTGTTCTTCTAGTTCTTTTTCATTAGTAGATAAAAGCGTTGCTTGTTCGGTAAATATTTCTTTTTCTGGTAAGTTCTCGTTAATATGTTGTTGAATTTCCCTTAATTGTGCTAATAATTTTTCTTTGGTGTTTTCAATCTGTTTTCTTAACTCTTGTTGCTTTTTGTCCTTAGTTTTTTCGGTTTGAGCTTTTTTAGTCTTTTGAGGTTTTCTTAGTTCCGGAGTAGTTAAAGGGGCGGTTTCATTTTCTTTATTCTCAATGCGCACATCTCAGCCTCATTCTCTTAATTGTTCAATACCAAAAATTTTCTCTCAGTAAGAGCCAGCTTTTAAAGGCATTCCTTCGGGTCTATCTAAATCTCTTTGAGTGCCTTGTTGTATTCCAATCTTTCACTCTCTTTCTTCTTCGGTTTCATCCTCTTTTTCTGGTAATAAATCCTTAGTTCTATTAAGAATATTTAACTGAGCTAATAATTTGCTTTCATCAGCCTTTAAAGTAATAGATTTTTGTAGTTTATTAAAGGCTATTTCTGAATCTAAAGTTAAATTGCGGTCTTCAATTAACCAATCTAACCTTTCATTAGTTATTTTGGCTTCTTCTCTAACTTGGTTTAATTCGTGCTTATTTTTTTCTATTTGTTGTTCTAATTCTTTTACTCTTTTTCGTTCAGTTTCTAATTCTTCACTAAGTTTATTTACTTGACGAGTAGTTTTTTTAGCAATAGATAGCACGTTTTCTATCTTTCCTTCAACCACATTTAGTTTTTCGTGGGTTTCTTGGGCAATTTCTTCCATTTGTTCACTAACTAAATTTAATTTTCTTTGTTGTTGAAAAATTAAGTCAGTTTGAGTTTCTAAATCTTCGGTAATATTATGAATTTCCAATCTAACTTGTTTTTGTTGTTGGCGAAATTCAGCTAAATCTTCCTCTTGTTCTTCTAAAATTTCCTCTTGGGTTCTTATTCGTGCATCTAATACTCCTTTATTATGTTGATAATCAGTTTCTAAATCAGCAAAAGCTTGTTGAGTATCAGCAGTTTGGTTATTAATATTGGCTTGATATTTAGCAAAATTATTTTGTAGTTCTTCTTTTTCTTCTCTAAGGTTTTCTAAGTTAGTTTGAGTAAGATTAATTTTGCTGTTAGCATCTTTAATTTCTTCTTCGCGTTTTATTCTTTCTTCTTCAAGTTTGCGTTTGTTTTCAGCTATTTTTCTTTCAGCATGAGTAAAGCGTTCATTAACTTCTTCTTTGAAGTCTTCTAGTTCCTGTTTAAGTTTTTTTTGCGCTTGAGAAAATTTATTAATAGCGTCCTGAATTTGGCTTTCCAACTCTTCTTTTTGTCTTTGTAGAGCTTTTTTTTGTTCCTCGGCTTGCCGTCTCTGCTTTCCTTCCAAATTAGCAATTTTAGCATCTTGTTGTTTAATTTCCTCAGCTAATTTATCTCCTTGTTGTTTTAACTGCCCTTCTAGTTCTGATTTAACCCCATCAATTGCTCCTTGTAAAGCTTTTCCTTGGGCTTCCATATCAGCCTTAACATTATTAAGTCCATCTTTTAAACCACCGATATCGGTAGCGATACCAGAAAATTTCATGTCTAATTCAAGGTCTTTTGCTCGGTCAACTAAATGAGAACCTATTCCAGCAATGTTTGAAAGAACAGGAATGCCTAATTTAGAAGTAGATTTTAGTCCCTCTTCAAGGACACCTTTTCAAAATTGTCCAAATCCCATAATTTTTTAATTTTTCTATTATATTTTTGTGTGTTTTGTTTCTTATACAAGGAAAAATCAAGGATGGGTTAAAACAAGAAGATAATACAATGAAGTACAGAAAAATTTTATCTATTTTCTACTTATTTTTTAAACTCAAATTCATTTAAAGCAATCCCTCAGTTCACATTACCTGAATGATTACCGGTTTTTTTAAGTTTATACTCACTAACTCCCATAATTCTTAACTGTTTGGAAAAATCTTCTACAAGATGGCTATAAACTAAACCTTGAAAGATTTTAGTTAAATAATCATTAATTAAATCGTTAAGGTCGCTGATTTTGTTCAAATCTTCAAATCTTGAGCAAATAGAAACTAATTGAGGATTAATAGAACTACTATTCAACCTATCTTCTAATTCTTTTAAATTATTATGAGTAACAAAAGCAGGCTTGAATTTACTATTTTTCAGTAAAGGCTCTAGATAATTATCAAGATATTCTTGAAAGTTATTATATCCTTTTCAATCAATAATATTATTACTACTTCGGGGAATAACTGTTGCTAGAAAAAGCAAAGATTTATATTTCAAATTTTCTTCTGTTTCTTTATTAAATTTATCTACTGTGGGAATTTCTTTAAATGGTGAAAAACTTGTGCTATCATTAACTAATTTAATCTTTTCATCTAATTCACTTAATGAATTAATTTCTCATCAGTTGATATGAGGAGCGTAAGAGACTAAAAATTCAAGAGTAGCCTGTGTATCATCTAAATTCTTACTAGCTTTTATCTGATTAATTTTAGTTTGAGCTTCCTCTTCACTTGGCAAAGATTTAACGGAAGGATTAGGGGCAGGAACAGGGATGGGATTAGGCAGATTGGGACTAGGAGTAGGTGAATTATCAATAGTTTTCTTACTATTACTTCTTTTTCCCACTAATCCAATTCCAATAATAATTATTAAAACTATTAAAGCACTAATTCCACCAATTATCCACCATTTTTTTTCATTATTTTCGTTTTTCATATTTTATTCTATTTCTTGTTCAGATAAAGTTGGTTCTTTTCAAACATATTTACCAATTATTCAGTTAGTTAAAAAGTAAAGCGGACATCAAATTACTCCTCAAACCACCAACCATGCTAAAACAATCACTATTGAGTAAAATCGAGCAGCTTCAGTAAAAGATTTAAAATTGCCTTTGACAAAATCCTTTTTGGCTTCTTCTTCAATCTTTTTGGAAGCGAAGTTTAGCGGTTTAGATAAAATACCCTTTTTTAATTTATTATCTACTTCTTGAACTTTGTTTCAATGCTGATCTATTTTTTCTTCACTAGCAATAGCAGTTTTAGCACAAGTTCAAACATCACCAACGCTTACTCGTAAAACAGCCCAAGTTAACAATAAACCAACTAATCCACTAATTATATTAGCGATTAAACCAATATAACTTTTTCTATTTCTTTTAACTTTTTTTCACTGGTCGTATTTTTCTAATGATTTAATATTTTTTAATTCTGACATATTTTTTTTATTTTCTATCCTGATAATGCAGGATTAAGTCAGTTAAAAAAGAAGTTAAATTTGCTCTCTCTCTCTCTCTCTCTCTCTCTGTATTATTTAAAATATTAATATTTATAATTTTCATGAAATTTCTTTATTAATTAATTTTATAGAAAAAGGAAAAATCGAGGAGACATTAAATAGTTTTAACCACTAATTAATCATAAGACTATTAAAACAGCAATCGCAATCCAAAATAATCCACGGTGAAAAATAGGCTGATTTTGGTAATGATTAACTGGATTATAGTTTTGTCCGTGATTAACTGCTCTTTCAACTTGTTTACCAACAAAACTTTCTAATTCAACCGTTTTATTTTCAATTGGCTGTTTTACTCAGTTTTCATAACGATTATTTAATCAATCTTTTACAGTTTTTTTAATTCCTAAATCTAAGTCGTAAGTCATGCTGATTTAAACTGCTTTTCGAGCGTATTGGCATTATATCTTGTCATATTTTATTATTTCTCCTCTATCAGGGTAATTAATGGTTAGGACTAAATATTCTAATTTCTAGGCAAATATAAGGGAAATGCGTAAGCATTCCTAAAAGGAACTTTGGAACTTTTACAAGGCCATAGATTTCTTTAAGGATTTTAATCCTCAATAGGAATTATGTAATTCTTATTTCAAGGCAAAGTTATAAGGAAAAGGGTTAATTTACTAGGCTTTTAGTTTAGCAATTTGGCTTTCTAAAAAGTTTACTCAGTTAGCTAGTTTTTCTTTAGTTTCTTGGCTTTCTAAAGGAATTTCTCCAGTTAGTTTTTGCTTAGTAATGGTTAGTTCCTGCTCAGCAAAGGCTAGTACTGCTTCACTTTTCTTTTTAGTTTCTTGGTAAAAAGCGTAAGTGATTGCTGATAAAGCTAATAAAGGCAATAATAGTTTTTTCATAAGTTTTAAGTTTATTAATTTCTAATTTCTAGGCTATAAAAAAGAAAGGGCTAAGGCTAAAACTGTATTCAATCAGGACAAGGATTAATCAATTAGATGAATATTTCTTAGTCATAAATGATTAGTAGTTTGTTTTTTAAATCAAAAGATTAGGCGATAAAGCTTATTTTGATAAGTAGTTTCTCATTTAAATACTTTATGCTTAGGATATTTAGTAGGTCGTAATCGACGATTATTTAATTTTTTTAATAAT
>Ga0307512_10001269_pt1 | contig 36324 bp, 38 predicted proteins | sample 14_EM_MG_FD_200267 | JGI IMG/M metagenome (GOLD analysis project Ga0307512, IMG submission 200267) | Populus trichocarpa ectomycorrhiza microbial communities from riparian zone in the Pacific Northwest, United States - 14_EM | ecosystem: Host-associated > Plants > Roots > Unclassified | place... | reverse complement strand
AATTCCTTACTTGAACGCAGAACCTAGCCTTGATCGCTATCGCGCCGCACTTAAAGGGACATGGAAGGATGAGGCAGGGCCAGCCTGTGGCCAAACTTACGACCTTGGATCTCACCTCATAGATCAGACTTTGGTACTCTTTGGGCGTCCAAAGTCTATTACCGCCTTAATCGAGAATGCGAGAAACATCGGAGACCCTGACGTCGATGATAGCGTACGTTGGTCTGGTTTACCGTGACGGCGAGGCAGCTCTTACAACTTATTGCATAGTTCACCATCATTCTCCGGTACCCGACAGGCACAGTATCCCCGCAACCTTTCACAGTGATACTGCGTGCGCACATACTTTCCGTCCGCTCTCCCCAACTGCGTTACAAGGTTCGGGGCACCAAAGGGACGTATATCAAGTACGGCATCGACACCCAGGAAGCTCAACTCGGAGCCCTCTCAGAACCGAATGGGGTATATGCGGACGGCTTTGGTGCCGAGCCTGAGGACATATGGGGGACAGTGGAAAATCTGACTGCTGATGGATCTATTTCCAAGTCACCGTGAGCGTCATTTCGAGGCAACCCGGTTTCTTGGCTCAGTGTATTTCGCAGGTGGCCTTCGACAGAGCGGTGTGGATATATCAACCTGTTCCGTAATCTCGCAGTCGTCATCCGGGATGGCGCAGAACAGGACGTCAAGTGGGAGGAATCGGCATCTGTGATAGAGATAATCGAACTTGCTCACCAAAGTTCGAGGGAAAGGCGAACTTTGGAGGTTCCCCTTGGTTGAATCCAATTACGTAGATTCTTGTACTTCTACATAGAACAGAATTCGAAGAACCAGGTCGGCAAATTCACTTAACCGTGACTTCTTTTTATCTCTCGTCTTTGCCCACGCAATCCTCTCTCTCTACGACCACAACCTGCAGTCTTTCTGGTACCATGGACTCACACTTACGACGACGTCCGTTTAATGTCGTTTGAATGACATGGTCAGAAGCGCCCGCCCGATCTTGTATTGTCCGCGCTGGCGCTGACAAACCTTGCTCTTGTCACGCCGCCTCTCAGCCCTCAGCAACCCAATTCACCTTCGCAGCAGTTCTTAGAGGCATTTGGCCTGGAGATGAATGCGCAACGAGGAAATAGCACAAGGTGAATCATCGTTGTATCGTCCTTGCCATCCTGACTGACCAATTAAGTAGTCGAACTCGCATCGAGAATGGATTGGTGGCGAGCGAAGTTCACCAGGTCCACGTATCCCGCACCCCTGCACTCCGACTGCTCCCCGAGATACTCGCCATTGTATTCTCCTTCCACGCCGATGCCAATCCGACAAATCCTGCGGGGGATGAGATTGTTCCTCGGGGGATGACCGTTTCGCAGTTTCGACTAGGCTGGATCACCGTGACCCACGTGTGCAGCCTTTGGAGACAAGTCGCACTGGACTATCGTACTCTTTGGACGTATCACCGGTTCAACCTTGGTCCAGAGTGGTCGACTGAGATGTTACGTCGGGCGGGAGACTCCCCTCTGAACCTCACCCTCTCCCAAGAGATTGTGCCCTTCCTACCGTTCAAAGTCGACGCGGCGGATGTCATCTCCCAGCTACTCCCCCGTGTGGCCAGTCTCACTATCGGTGACGGGGCATGTACTCCTATAATCCTCGAAACCCTAACACGGCCGGCCCCCCTCATTAGTTCACTAACTATCAGCTCCGGTCACTTTGCCGTACTCCCTCGGTCACTTTTCAAGGATACTGCCCCAAAGCTTCGTCATTTGTTCTTGCGCAATGCTCTGCCTACTTGGACCACAGTTGCCCTCACATTCCTAAAAAGCCTAAGCATCTCGATTGATCGGCACGTGGATACGTCCAACATCCCCTCCTACACCGATCTCTTCAATACTCTTCAAGCCATGCCTGACCTCGAATCTCTCAGGTTGACAGGTTGCCTTCCTCTCGATTCCTTTCCCAACTGTCTGGAGGGGCAAAAGGTCCGGCTTCCGAAACTTCGGCATCTCCATCTCAACGGCAATGTGCAAGGTTTTCACCAACTCCTAGAGCGTCTAGATTTCCCACAAGAGACCATAGTGTGGGGAACATGCCTCACTGACGACGTGACGGGCAAGGAGTGCTGCGACATCTTGCCATTGCTGTTATCTTACCTCCCTCGGCCCTCCCTCGAGACTCTCGATGTCTCGTGGGGGGACCGACATGGCCGCACATTCCATATCAGAGGGTATTCGACCTCGCACGAAGAAATTTCCGGAAAGCCTTGCTTTTCCCTCAAAGGTAGTCGATGCTTCAGCATCGATTTCGAATTCAAATTCCTTTTATGGAGCACAGAGCAGAAGCTCCGGATATTAAAGACCGTCTACGGCGCGCTTCCCACGGAGGAGCTTCGTATTCTCAGTGGAAATTTGGACTTGGGAAAGGAAGCCTGGGCGGAAATTTTTTGGGGCCACCAAGAGCTGCGCCATATTCGCATCTGCTCCCTTTCAACTCTTCAGTCACTCATTCCATTCCTTGGCCGAGGCGGGGTCTACCCGAAACTGGTGACTCTCACCCTTCGCAATATGGACCTCAATGGGAAGCAGGTCGGTGCCATTGCTTTGATCAAAGAACTCCAAACCGGTAGACCACCAACGCTGAGCAATATTTTCATCGAGACTTGTCGGATTGGCCGGAACCTGGTTGATTCGATGAGAGTGGCCGTTCCTGACATAGAGATTGAGTGGGACGGGACGGAGCTGCCGGGATGGTTTCAATTGACCCAAGACCAAAGGGTTATACGTAGAGCGCCAATGATGGCCCCCTCACGGGCCGGACATAATGGGTTTTTTCAAACAAACTAGGGTTCTAGATACATAGTCACATACTAACTTAGTACTATTCGTTCAAGTTACCATACAGTTTTTACAGCTAAATAAATAAATGGAATCGGGCCTTTCACGTGACTCGTTTGTCCACGTCTTTCGGCGTTGGGTCAGCACAGGCGCCATCATCACTTTGACCTTTCATTTCATGTCCTTGCTCATCCGCGTCGAACTCCCCACTTATTCTCACTCGTTTCAAATTTCTGTTCCCTCTAGTGGAACTATTGATCATGTCAAGCGCGAAATAGAAAAAGTCTGCGCAGGAAACCCACGTGTACACGGTCAGCGCCTGATATGGCGAGGAAGATTCTTGGGTGACGACGAGAAGGTGCTCGACATCTGGAAGGTGCGCCGTCCCACAACTAACCAGCAGCTTATGTCCCTCGCTCATGGATGTTTATTGTTATCGAATATTGGGCGGACAGTCGCCGAATGATTTGCCCGTTGTGCATCTTTCAGTCCACCCATCAGCTTGGGCCAGTGCACCCCCTAGTGTCGCCACGATTTCGGCCAACGCTGGTCCAGCGGTACCTATAACCGTTGCGCCTGGAGCCCCTGCTCCCCCACTAACACATACCGGCCATGGCTCAGGAAGTTATTTTCATACTTCCCAACCGCCGCCATCCGTTCCACAACCTGGCCCTGGCCCTATCCCTAGCCAAGCGCAACCCGGCCAAAGCGCACCTCCACCTGCAGCCCTTCCAGCGCCTACGTCCGTCCCTGGTCTTGCCCCAATATCGGTTGGGTACATCAATTATATCGCCTATCAACACCTCAGTGCGGCATCCATCCTGAGATCGGGTCGCGTGATCGAGGACCCTCCTCCGACTGGCCTTGTCGAGTCGAAAAACATGGCCAAGCAATTGATGACCCAGTGGGGATACGCATGGCCATCCGTGTTCGATGATGAATACCCTCCTGCAGAGGATGAGTCCGCGGGGATCAAGTATGAACAGGTCACGATTGGGTGGGTATCGCAATCTCTTCAATACCTCAGATTCTCATCTGTGCTGCAGTGGCGAGGATTTTCTCCGGCTCGTTGATCCATCTAGGACACCTACACCGTTGCAAGCGCATGCTCTTCGTATTTTGGGACACACGTTTGCGCTGTTCTCGATGCCTCTTCCATCTGCATCGGCGTATTCGATGCCCCCGCCCCCACCGGCGAACACACACCTTCCCGTTCATGTCAACGCGCACCTACAGCAGATCGGCCTTCCCCCATTCCGTGTTCGCCAAGAGAATGCCATGATCGCTGAGCTTCGAGCCGTGCCGATGCGTGCACTTGCGGGGCCTTTATTGATGCTAACTCTGCGAACCCTCTTTCTGCTCTACTTTTTCTCGCCGTTCCAAAAACCGGTGTTTGGGATTATCGTGGCCGCGTGGCTACTGTACGAGACGTGGAACACGATCCGGAATGCGATTCCTCGTCTGCGGGGCATTCACGCGGACGATGCTCGCGTGCGTCCTCCGCAAGCGGCACACCCTATGGCCCCTAATGCACTGCCCCGGGCACCTCCGGCACCGCCACATCGGACGCCTATTCAGCGCCAGCGCCCAGTGAGTGAAACTCTCATGGAAACGCTCGCAAGTGTCAATCTTCGAGAAGAAACGAGCGCGTTGGATTCGCGTCCGGCGGCATTGGCAGCGCCGACTGTCGGGCACCGGATCAAGACATTTGTACAGTTGCTAGTGTTGACGGCGCATCCGGCGGTATGGGATCGTCGGCGTGCGATGCTTCGACAGCGGGAGGGTCGAGTGCGCACAGAGCTGAATGCGTTGGGTGCGCCAGCACCGACTGAGGGCAACGGTGACGGACAGGCGAACGAGGGTCTGGCACGTTTAAGAGCGGAGCATGCGAGGCGATCAGGGTGGGTGAATGATTATATGGAACGTGTGCGTCGAGGAGACTGGGTAGACGATCAGTGATCAGTGATTCAGTGATTCGAATAAATATTTCGCTTCTTGTCGCATTTTCTGACCATAAACGTCAACTGTGTGACGTAATAAAAATAGTCCCAATTTATCACTTATTAGTTGTCCCTCTCCCGTTCTCTCTTTGTCTTGTCCCAACCCCGACCGAGCGACTCCATCTCGCTCATCTCATCATGTCATCTCCTCCACTTCCCTCTCTTTTCTTATTCTTTTTCTCCCTATTTGCCTTTATATTCACAAATGCGGTCGCCCAAGTGGCCACCCCACCCTTCAGTGACTGCTTTTCTGGCAATGCCTCCTTCAAACTCAACATCTCCACCGTATACGCTCAGATAACCACATCACCATCTCTGGGCAGGCACTTGAATATCACTTTACTTGGTGAATCCCCTCAGCCAATCGAGGGAACTGCCAATACCAGCTCGGACTTGGGTGCGTGCCATTGCCACATTTCCGTCTATCCCATATGCTCTCCCCTGAGCTGACGCAATTCTTTTTTAGCCACCCTGTTCTCTACAACCGAGATTCTAACATTCAACATTCGCAATAACAACTCGTTCTTCTGCCAAACCCTACGTCCCCCGTCCCCTCTACCTTCGGCGGACAACACCACGGGGTTGTATTGCCCCATCCCAGCCGGTCCATTCGCCTTTTCCACCTATGCGCCCCTCACCACGAGTCGTGAACTCTCCACCCTGCAGACGCGCATCCGTGCCGTGGACCCGTTCAGCAATGAGCTGCTCTGTGTCGACATCGCGACTACGCCCCTCAAGCCCGGCACCCTGGGTTCCGTATACGGTCATGCCAAGAGCATCTTCTACACCTCCATTACGCTCTGCGTGGCGTACTGGCTTCTCGTCGCCGCCGCGCGCCTGTCGTCTGCCTGGGCCAGACGCTCCGGGTGGTCTGGTCGTGGGTTCTGGTCCCGCGTTGAGAATGCGAGCATCGTGGTCGCCAGCGCCATAAGCGGGGAAGGCCTCGCCAAGTCCCCCGCCCTCATTCGATTCGGTACGCTTTTGCCGCTCGGTGCTTTTCGTGGTTTGGAGCGCATTCTGATTGAGTTACCCTCGCTCTTCCTTCCCGATCCTTCCTCCCACTCCACCTCTCCGCAGTTACGCCATCCATGCGCGACATATTTTTTCACACGCAGTGGTGTGCTGCGCTCGCCATGGTCGCCGTGCAATGGCCCCAGTTCATTTGTAAACATCCCCTTTCTTTTCTCTGACCGATTACCTTTTCTGACGTATGTGATTAGACCCCCTTCTTACGCAAATGGCATGGACCACCCTCTCGTTCAGTACGTGTTGTAATTTGATGTACGGCATTTACGCGACTCTAAGCTTCCATCGACAGATGTTACGTTATCCCAAGGCAGTGATAGTTATTCGAAACACTGGAATCCCATCTCGGCGCCGACCTTTCAGCCGCCATCCAACTTTACTGACCAACTGAATGATCAAAACTCTCCGATATTCATTGATTCCAGCGTACCAAATACTCTGTTCACCCTTCCGCAAAATGCCACGTCCGGATTATCGTCTTTCGCATATACTGTTGGTCTGCGGCCCCAAGATCTGTTTCCAGTTTGCATGATCCTCTTCCTTTCCATCGTCGCCGCAACGATCGTTTTTAGCCTTCTGACATGGTCACTTGACTCTATGGCGACATTCATTCTCAACACTCATTTTGACGGTCGCCAGAAGAACCAATACGGCCCCCCTACACGCAGCCCTCGTTACTCTGGCGCGGGAAAGGAAATCATGGATGGTTTACCAGGCGCGCAGTCTACCACCGACGAAGACCGCTCTCACTCTTCGCACTTCTTGTTCAAGACTTCGAAACTTCCCCAAAGTTCGCGCAGGAATTGGTTCAGGTTTCGTCCGGACTTGAGCTCTTTCCACTTCAGCATCCTCCACGGCAACCTCGTCCGCGTCCTCATGTTATTTCATCTTCCAGTGACCATCTTCTCATCCTATGAACTGACCATAGGGCATGGTCAGGCGTCCCCCTTGTGCATCGCACTCGCCGCTTTGTCCCTCGCCTCATTCTCCATCATTATTCCCATCTGGTTGATTTTCCGCCTCTTCGTGTTTTCGACAGGCAAATTGTACGATGAAACGTGGACGTTGCTCGCTCTTGGGCCCCTTTATAATCATTACCGTCATGGATCGCAGCTATTTGCTTGCATGTTCTTCGCCACAAGTCTGGGATTAGGCATGACCATCGGTTTTGGTCAGAAAAGTGGCATTGCCCAGGCCATCGTCATCCTGTTGATCGAGGTGGTATCGGCCCTCGTCACCAGCATCTGGCTGCCATGGGCTCATGGCGCGAGCATGGGCTTGATCAGTTTTCTTTTCTGTGTAGCTCGTATTGTGGTGGCGGTCCTACTCGTCATCTTGACGCCCACGGTAAGTGTCTTGCGGCTCCGTCTCAATTCGGTACCTAATCGGGTCTTGTCTCTGATGTACAGGTGTCCATCGGTAGCGAAGCGTGCCAATGGGTAGCCTACGTGGTTTTACTAATTATAGCCATCGTCTATCTAGCGCTCGTTCTCCTATTGTTAGTCAAGATCACCGAAGCTGTGATACGCATTATCGGCGGGGTGGGTTTCGATCGTAGTCGACACACCGTCGACAGTGGCCTTGTCGGAGTCTGCGTTCTGGTAGGATGCTGTGGCTCTCGCAAGCAGCGGAAACCCCGCCAACGAGCTACACATTCAGACCTGCCCCAGCTCAATTCTCAAACGACATTACCCCTTACAGCCCCGAAAGGTTCCACGCCTGCGCAGTCTGCACCTCCGTCTGTCTTCCGTCCGGAGCATGCGCTTCGTCCCTACAGGGAAGAGAATGATGACGACACCGGCTATATCATGGGTGCATGGCGACCATTCCCAGGACCAGGCTACAACGCCGTCGGGGACCACGCGACACCCCCAGAATCTCCCGCGAAGACAGGCTTCTCCCGTGTTGGAGGTGGCCGATCACATTTCGATACCCCGTATTCTATTGCAACTGGCTCGATGCATACGTTCCCGTCCACATCCGCGGATCAACCCCCCACGCCGCAAAGAGCTTCGCACGAATCCAATCCATCTGTCACCCCATCTTTCCCGAATGCCGAGCGAAGACCTTACTCTAGCCTTCCTCCTGGGGCCATGGCCCCACAAGTTCGTCGAAAGTCGCAGAGCGCTGTGATCGAGCACGCTCCGGTGCTACCCAAAGCTGCGCTGGTACCGTCGTCCTCCCAACTCGGCACCCTCTCCGTACCGTCATCATTCCGTAGACACTCACATCTCTCGGAGGTGTTCAGCCCCATTTCGGATGACGATGCCTCCGAGGTGAACCAGCCTATCAAAAAGCGACATTGGTTCCAGCTGCGCAAGGAGCGAAGACACAGCGATGGCAACGAAGCACGGCCACAACAAGACGTACTGACGGACCAGCCTGGCGAGACAGGTCGTTCGTTCGTCGTCGTGCGCGACCGTAAACCCTCACAGCCAATGGCCAGTGGATCTGGTTCCGGTGGTGAACCCTCGGGGACGCTGGCGCCGGCCAGATCATTTGTGGTTGTCCGTGGCAAAGACAATTCTCCCGTATAATTATTGACGACGACGCGACGGACTTGATTCCTTGTTTAGCAATAGTACGTTTGTTTTTTTGGACCATTGTAAGATCCGTACATGCACTCGCACATATACACAAAGTAGTATCACTCATCACTCGCTCGCATTGGCTTTTATCACTCTCTTCGGACAACAGGAACATTCTGCCAGGCATTTTTTTGGCACCCTGGTTAACTAACTTTACTACTTACATGAATGCATTGTCGAACAATCACCCCCCACATACAGTATGTATCTGTCTATATTAAAACATCAAAGATCAGTCATCGTCTGTCCGTGATTCGTCGCCTGCGCCACCGATCCAAAACACCCTCCAATCTTCCAGTCCCTTCCGCTGCCATCCATACGTTCCTTGGTCCGCTTCGAGCCGCAGTACGACCTCTTCGGTCGCAAGGCTGTCAAACGAGATGCCGCTACGCATGGAAAATGACCGGCTCAGATCGAGCGGCGCGTCGTACGGCCGGTGCCAGTGCCCGCCGCCGCAGAGGAAGCCCGTCTCGCCGATGTCGACCTCGGACACGACGGGCTCCTCGCAGCGCGACAACCGCTCCTTGCCGTTCCCGAAAAGCGACGAGAGCGGCACCTCCTGTATCTCCAGACCGTCCTCGCCAAACGCCGTCAGCTGCAGGACGCGCCGTCGCCTGCTGCGCGCGGCCCGTGCCGGTGCAGGTGCCGATGCTGCCATCGCCATGGCTGCCAACGCTGCCGCCGTCGACGTCGAGTCGTACGAGGAGGACTCGCTGCTGCTGCTGCTCATACCGCCGCCGCCGGTGTTTGTGTACTCGATGTCTATCACGCGCGGCGAGACGAACGTCGGGTGCGAGCGCCACGATAGTGTCAGTAGTGGCGCCGTCAACTGGAGATTGGCCGGGAGCGGACAGGGCAGTGCGAAGGACTGTTTGCCGCGCGTCACGATGTAAATGCTGGTGTTGTTGCTGCTGCTGCTGCTGCTCTGTGCGGCGGCGAAGTCCTCTACTGAGGCGGCGCTCGAGCCGGAACTCGAGGCAGCTGTGGCGGTGGCGTTGGAGTTAGTGGCAACGATGGTGGCGGTGTCCCACGTGTCCACGGGCGTCGCGGTCGTAGGGGTAGTTTCACTGGCCGTGGTGGAGAGGTCGAGCTTGGCGGGGAGCGTCCAGGCGCCACGGTTGTCCTTCGTCAGGCCGAACCCGTCGAGGGAGGTGCGCGAGCGGCGGCCCGAGAGCGATGCGAAGCCGGAGGTGGGGGAGAGGGAGGCAGAGGAGGTAGAGGAGGAGGGGCACAAGTCGCGCGGGCTCTGGGAGGCCGGTTCTTCGAAGAGCGTGATTTCGCCCACGGCCGAGTTGACAAGGCGGATGAGTCCCACTTTTTTCTCAAAGACAACGAAGAGGCTCAGTTGCGGGTTTAGCACCGCCGTCGTGAGTGACGTCGGGCGCTGGCGCATGCTGTGCCGCGATCCTCGTCCTCGCCCGTGCGAGTGCTGTTGCGATAAGGGTCGCACGATGCCTGTGGTGTCCGAAAGGCTCCGAGAGAGGTTGTCTTGGAGGCTCTGGTAGACAAACGTGAGGCCGCGAGTCATCAATGGAGTGTAGAATTCCTAAGCGCAGGAGAGAAAAATTCATTGTTGACGTCATATGCTCTATGAGGTTTTTTTGGGGGGGCTCACTTTTATGAATCGGAATGCCCGTTCGCCTTTAGGCGATTCGTAGAGCAGCACTGCCGACTTGACCGCGACTGCTAATAGTGCGCTGCCACGAGGCTGGTCGTCGTTTCGCCAGAGCGCATAGGTCAGAACCGACGCATTCATCAGTCGAGATCCAGGGACGGCCAGAGGAACATAGTCGGTCGCCCATCGGAGGGGAAGGTCGTCCACAACGTCCCAACCCGAGTCGATTGGAGCTTGAGGTTCTTGCGAGGAGGGCTTGAATTCGGTCTTTCGAGTCCTGACTGGCGACACCTGGAGCATCGCTTGATACGACGACGGAGGCTCGGAGGCTTGTGGTGGATCCGACATGAGTGACCTAAGTCCTTTTGCTATGGGTCCGGAAGGCCTCTGTTTCTTCGACGTCGACCGATGTGGATGCCACCCAGGTGGTCGGTGGAGGTCTAACGGTCTGGCGCCCTGTACAGTCTCTCAGCATCGACGGTTCGATGAGGAGCGGTTGACACACTTTGTGGGATATCGCCCATTTCGCTAGGCTGATAAGACTTGCTAGGTTATACATACGCAAAATGCGGTTGGACTCTTGCTCTTTCCCGTTGTCCGAATCGGAACCGACGAGAAACAAGGCAACGCCGTGAGGCGAGCTCTCGCCGACATCCTCCACCTCAAGAAGTGACATCTGGAAAACGCTGAAGAAACGACGTCAGAGTCGCGTCCAGGATATCAAAGTTTGAGAACCAATGACCTCTCTCCTGTCCAAATGGCGTGCGCCTCGGCTTCTCCTGGACCCCTCGTTTGCAGCCCTATATCAGTCCATTCTTGCGGGAACATGTTGAGTACGGAAAGGCCATCATCGTGGCCGATTAGGAGAAGACGATGCCCAAGTATGGGTAAGAGGGCGCGTATGGGAGAAGTCGTGTGAGGAAGAAAGCGAGAGCCAAGTTGATGAAGACCGAGGTGGGCGGGTCGTAACGATTCACCGACTACGGGCTGCGAGGGATCATATTCGAGGAGTTCCTCTGGCTGGATTGGTGGGCTTGGCAAGGAGTCAATGGACGTTTGTAGTTGCAGAGCGGGGACGGAAAACGAAGGCCCTGGTGTCGAGGGACCACCTTGAGGCACAGTCTGGGTAGAGTGTTGGACGGTCGTGAAAGGAGATATGCAAGGGAGTACGTACATCGTCTGCGACATTGGGACCCCAGCCTCTTCGTCTCCGTCTCTCCAATTCTTCAGGAGTGGTATCTGCGTACCGCTCAGCAGCTCTGAGACCGAACTCAGGGAGTTGTCCTGATAAATATGAGCGGTGAAGGTCACCTTTTTTCTATCCAGCTCCTCCACCTGCCGAACCTGCGGGATGGGGAAAGGCGCTGAGTACCCCCGAGACGTAACGATGTTAACGGTCGCACCTCGAATTAGGGCCATGTTCTTGCGCGAGGTGCTCATAAGTTGGCAGACCATCACCAGGTCCTCCGACGTCTTGCTCTGGGATATCGGTGGCACGGGACATGGAAGTCGTAGTAAAGATGGATTGGGTTAATGGAGCTATGGACACAACAGCCCACTCCCCCTCTCTCCCAGGGACATACAGTACGGGCGCAACCACGTGAACAGATATCCATCAACAATAATAGCACATCACTGCCGATTTGACTCCCTCGAGCTTAGGCTGTGCACTTCCAGCACAGCGTTCTGAATACAGAATGCAGAGGATTGTTTTATTATGATGGTCGTGATGGAAGTCTCCCGTATGGCCGAGTGACCCACGGCCGAATGGTTTGAACAGTCCGCAGCAGACGTTTACAAATAAAAGTAATTACCGGGTACTGTGGTAGCACGAGGCACACCCCAGTGTCGGTTAGACTGAATGATGAAAGCGTGTATCTATGTGAGATTGATAATAAGCATGGCTACTTCTTGAGACCCTGCGTGGGACGGTTTTGTACTTGTACCGCAACGTCTCTCTTCTCTTATTATAAACCGGTAACCGTGGCTCGGCGTCCTTTAAACGAGCTTCATGTCCACGTTTGACACACTCATCGCCGATTTAACCAGAGACGTCCAGCGCGTTCAACCAAAGGACGTTCTCCAATTCTCCGCAAACTGGTTTCAGTCCCGCCTCGAGGAACAAAGGACTCGTACCCGCGACGCGCTCGCACACCGTCCCTCCCTAGCTTCAAACCTCCCGCTGGACCACTATATCGACGCCCCCGTTGCACCCCAGCCCACACGCACCTCCGCATCTCCCTTTACCGATCCGTTCGAGCCACGGCGCATATCATTGCAAGCACGCTCTTCTCAGGGCAATTTACGCTCTTACTATTCTTCTTCTGGGAACGGCTTGTTCTCCAGTGATGGTATGCCTGATCCCACCAACAGTACCACTACCACCACTCCCCCCACTTTCCCCAATCCTAGCTTTCGCTTCGACTCCGATCCCGTCCCAGTAGACCCATACTCTGTCCTCGATCACATCACTCCAAGCCAGTCACCAGCCCCGGGAGACTATTTACACCCAGTAGGCTCCCATGTCATGCAGCGACGAACGTCCGTCAGCGCCGAGCCCATCTCCGTCGACAGTGAGAACCACGAGCCGTTGCCCGTCTACCCGAAAACAGAAGATCAACTCAGGCGAATCAAAGCGTCCACCAAGAACAACTTCCTCTTCCGCGACCTAGACGAGGAGCAGGAGACCGGCGTGCTCAACGCTATGTGCGAGACTCAAGCCGCGGCGGGGCAAGTGATCATTCGCCAGGGCGACATGGGAGACTTCTTTTATGTCGTCGAGTCTGGCTTATTGCACTGTTATATTCGTGCGCCCGAACCCCCTTCCGGACGCCGTCCATGGGGCTCTGACAACCCACCGCCGGACGCGGAGGAGCATGCCCAGTTCGGCAAACTGGTTCAGAAGTGCACCCCAGGTACATCATTCGGAGAGCTCGCGTTGATGTATGGTCACCCACGCGCTGCATCCGTCGTCGCGATCGAGTCTTCCACCCTCTGGTGCCTCGACCGCATCACTTTCCGGACGATCATATTGAACGCGGCACATCGCAGACGGACCATGTACGAACAGTTCCTGTCGACGGTGACATTGTTGTCCTCGTTGTCGTCCACGGAACGCAGCAAAATTGCCGATGCCCTCGTGAGTCAAGCTTACGAAGACGGCGCGGCGGTCGTCAGGCAAGGCGAGATGGGCGACACTTTTTTCTTCGTCGAGGAAGGTGAGGCCGAGGTTACGAAAACCCATCAAGGCGACGACGGCGAGACGCGCGAGCTCGTGGTGGGCCACCTATCCCGCGGAGATTATTTTGGCGGTTCGGTTTTTTTTTTCGATCCGACTTGACCCTCCCAACTGATTGTGCTGTGCAACTCACACACTGCCCCCCACCCACACAGAACTTTCCCTCTTGAGATTGGCACCGCGGGCGGCTACGGTTAGCGCCATCCGCCGGCCGCCTGGGTCAGATCTTCCTGGGCTCAAGGTGGCGGGTTTGGACGCGCAGGCGTTCACGAGGTTGCTAGGCCCGCTCCGTGAGATTATGGAACGCAAGGCAGGGGCGTACGGGAGTTATGGTAGTCCTCACCATGGATTCGGGCATTGAGAAGGTTTCTTTTGTTGTATCGTTGCCAAAGAATTTGATCCCATTCGACTTCGAATTGCCGACACAACGGTGAACACATCATGTCATCGAGCAGTGCTATTCCACGGCGTTCTTGTCGCGATGTTGACAGCCTCATCCGTGATGAGTGAGGAAGAACTTGTTATTTGCGGGTTCTAGGGGCCGTTTCACATCTCCGAAGTCGCCGACTGGTCTACCCACACACCTACCTGTTCGACTTCCAGCCTTCACCAGGAGCAGCCAAGTTGCAGGATATCACTGATCCGGGTGAGCACGAAGTTGCTTCGCGCATCATCCCGTTAAGAACATCATTTTCATCTCATCCATGGTACTTGAGGCGAGTCATCCTAATCATGGCTTTACATTTGAATGATCGTTGCAGTGGAAACACTCTGATGATAGAGTGCGCTGACCACATGGTTGGACATTGTCATCATTCCATCTGCTTCCATTGGCGGTTTATCTCATAACTTGACCGAGGGTCTCCAATCACACCCAGTCTCAGATGCAATGAACGTTTACTATTCTTCGCATATCAAATGGTCTAGCGTCCAATCAACAATAGCTGTAGTTCCCACCTTCGTCGCGCATACCAGGTGACAGTCGCGGCAAGCGATCTGGATTGCCCGCGCAGAACCGTACGAGTTCCAACGGCGGTCACGCTGCTGGAACTAGAGACAGTTTAGTGGGAATGTCCTTATGACGCTTCGGTGGTTTGCACCATCTCAACAGTCTGCCCTCTGAAACCGGTCACAGAGGGCGGTCGGGAGTGAATCCCACACGAGTCATTCGGATGTAATGACAGGCCCAAAACAAAGTCAGATCAGTCCTTGTACTACTACTAGTAGGATTAGGTGCATCATCTGATCTGAGTCCATGTACCCCGTCTGTTACAATGCAATCCAGTTCTGTTCCAGCCCCTAGGTACAGGCCTAGAGCAGATTCTGCATGTCTGCGCGCTCCGTGTGCTCTCATTTTAACATGTAATTGGCTCGGCAGAGGTCTATCCCTAGCTCTAGTTCCAAAATCAAACACAGGCAGCACATACTAGTAGTACAATATCCAGTATTGTTGCTAGCGACATGCCATCTTGGCGTCTAGCTGACGCAACGTCCAATGCGTCCCACCTCCATGAGGCTGCCGGTTGTCATACGATAGTCACTAGCTTGAAAGTGCGATGATGGCGTCGACGAGTATTTTCCCCGGTCGAGGTCCAACTGGGATCAACTCGCTAGCCAGCACTCCATGTCGGGTCCACCCGTCGAGCATGAACGTACCCCACAGAATCGTCCAGGTCATCGTCCACAACCAACCCATCCATCCTCGAACCCGCAACCCCGTCGCCCTCGTAAACGCTCCCTCCATGATCGCACCGACACCCATGAGAAGGAAGAATCCCCCGGCGGTGGCGAATTCCGTCCCATTCCCGAACCCCCACAAGGCGATATGGTGAAGGACGGCAGACACGGCGAATGCGCCCATGACGGCGCCGGGCCGCCCGAAGAGCGCTCCGAAGGGACGAGCTCCAAACACGACGAAAACGTGTCGCGCGAGCTGGTGCCAGCGGAAGCTCCAAAACTCTTGGATCGAGGTGGACAGCCACGGCCGGTGAAAGAGCCGCGGCCATGCGGAAGCCGGCTGGCGAAAAACGATTCGCCCGACCAAGGTCGCGAAGTGGTACGTGGATTCGATCATCGCGTACGCGCACACGCCGCCACAGACGCCGCAGAACGCGGCCAGAGCGGCACGGGGCACGAAGGGAAGGCTCGGGTCGAAAATACTGCCACCCTTTGGGTCGTTCGCGGAGGGAAGGAGATACTGGATGGCGTAATGCGAAGCGTCGAACACCGTCGATTTCAAGAGCATTTTGAACAATACGACGGCGGTGGAAGGCGGCGGGGTGCTCTCGCGGGGGAATGGCCTTGAGGACCACGACCACCCGATTCCGCGCCCGTTGATCAAGAGATCCAAAGCATCGAAAAGAATGCCTGGGACTGACGTAGGGCGTTCGACGAGAGCATCTTGATCACGCTTCGGTGGTTCGTACCTCCTTAACGGTTTCTTGATAAATGTCCATTCGGACGACCTCAGCGCTATGTTGAACATTAAGGCCTATATTCCGGTTTCAACAAAGGCGTTCTAGGGGACATTGTCCCCGAAGAAGGACGCACCGCGAGACCAAGATTAGCGCCCCTGAACCCATCGGCGCTTTCACGTCCAAGAAACTGTGCCCAGAGCACTGCACAATCTAGTCCGGTAGCACACTTCCAAGCTTGCCATAAGATGAAAGGGAGTAGTAAGAGCTTGAAAATGAAGGTGTTTGGGAGGATCGCGAGCACTGCCTGTGCATAAGAGCCCAGAAACAGGGGGAATACTGCCGCGAGAGTCAACGGCTGACGGAGAGCCGGACCTGAAGAGTAAATGGACGTTGAAAGGGGGTCGAGGGTGTTGGAGGACATCAACGAAGAGGCGCTTGGAGAGCGCGTTCAAGTTCGCCAGCATTTGATCATGACTCACGCGGTATCAACCGAAGAAAATGATCGCGGTGACAATTCGCTACCCGCAGCAAATGACCGCAGTAGAGAATCGCCCGGAGAAGCTTTGTCGAGCTACGAACTCAAAACAACTCTGGGTCAATCTGATGTGCTGTCGTCGGTCTCGTGCCACGTGGCCGTGATGATGACGAGAAGAGATTACGGAAGACGGAAAGTGCGTTGTTCGTGCGTGCACGCCGCGTCCCGTTTAGGACAGCATTGTCATCGCCTTCAGCGAGTCACCCTGATCATAGCTTTGCATCTGAATGACCACTGCAGCGAAAGCATTCTAATGATAGGGTGCGCTGACCATCAGCCGATGGAAAGACCGCTGCGAGAGTCAACGGCTGACGGAGAGCTGGGCCTGAAGAAGAGATGGACATTACAAGGGTGTCAAGGGTGTTAGGAGATCACTTTGAAGAGGTGCTTCGAAAAAAGCCTTCAAGGTCGCTATTTGAAGCAAGCGGTGTATCGAATTGGGCGCACGAAGCGGATCGATAAGATATACGCATTGACAGCCTGAGTACCTAGACATGACACTACAGTAGTTTAGCTCAGTACCCTAAAAATTGTTTATATCATACCGTAGAGTAGGCTTGTGTGCCCTCAGTCCCATGTTTACCGTGCACGCACATTCTGAGGTGAGTAGCAGTGTCATCAATATACCATAGTTCCCGTGTCAGACCCGCACGCGTTCTGAAGCCCAACGCGTGCTCGGAACTGATTCTCTAGCTTTTAGGGTTCTACAAGCGGTTGATTCATGCATCATGACGCACACGGTATCAACCGAAAAAGAAACGGATCGCGAGGCCAATTCGGTACGAGCAGCAAAATAATACGCAGTAGAGAATTGCCCGGAGAGAGTTGAGTCAGCTTGTTGAGTTGCGAACTCGGCTCAACTTAACGTTATCGGGGTGAAACCCTGTTGCCGCATTCGATCTTGTGCCATGTCAACCGAGCAAACTTTTTTTTGCACGACTATCGTGACGTGAAAATGGCCGAAGAGGGGTCACTCAATGGAATTAGATGCATTGGTTGAGGGCATTGGACAAGGATAGAGGCAAGACGGTGAAAAAGCCAGCTGCTTTTTGGGTTCTTACACAAGCAAACTCGCGCATCCTCAGTTCTATTCTAGTGATCGTGGGCAAAGAAAAAAAATTGAGAGCCAATTAATTCCATCTCTCGGCCCTCCAGTATCATCCGATCGTCACTTGCTTGAAAAGTGCGATGATCGCGTCGACAATTAAACTCCCTGGTCGGAATCCATCCGGGAGAATGTTAGTAGCAAATGCTCCATGTCGAGCCCACTCATCAACCATGAGCGTACCCCACAGTATCGTCCAGGCCATCGTCCACAACCAACCAATCCGTCCTCCAACCCGTAACCCAGTCACCCTCGTAAACGCGCCCTCCATGACTGCACCGACACCCATGAGAAGGAAGAAGCCTCCTGTGGTGATGCATTCCGAGCCTTTCCCAACCCCCCACAAGCCGACTTGGTGAAGGATGGCAGATACAGTAAACGCACCCATGACGGCGCCGGGCCTCCCGAAGAGCGCTCCTCCGGGACGAGCTCCAAACACGACGAAATCGTGTCGCGTAAGTTGGTGCCAGCGGAAACTCCAAAACTCCTGGATCGAGGTGGACATCCACGGTCGGTGAAAGAGACGCGGCCACATGAAAGCCGGCTGGCGGTAGACGATTCGTCCGACCAGCGTTGCGACGTGATACCCGGAGTCGATCGTCGTATACGAACACACGCCAGCGCATATGCCGCATAATGCAGCTAAAGCGGCGCGAGGAACGAGGGCGAGGCTCGGATCGAAGATACTGCCGCCTTTCGGGTCGTCCACCCAAGGGCAGACGCATAGGATGATATAACGCGAAGCGTCAAACAACGTCAATTTGAAAAGTAGCTTGACCAAAAGAAGAGCGATGGAGGGTGGCGGGGTGCTATCGCGGGGGAATGGGTTCTTCGTGTTGGACCACGACCATCCGATTCCACGTTGGTTGCCTAAGAGGTCTAATGCGTCGAGAAAGACGGTTGAGGCCGACTGAGGTCGTTCCACGGGGATATCTTGATTTCGCTTCGGCGGGTCGTACCTTCTCAACGGCCTCTTGATAAACGTCCATCCAATTGTCCTGAGTGCTATGCCGAACATTCCGCACTGTGCCCAAGTTTCGGCAAATGTCCACCAGGGGGCATCATCTCTAAGAAATGGCGCACCGTCATACCGAAATTCGTGAAAGCAAACTTGTCGGTGTTTTCATGTTCAAATAGCCGTGCCCGCGACCCTGCGCTATCCAATCCAACCGCACACTTCCAAGCTTGCCATAAAATGAAGGGGAGCAACAAAAGCTTGAAAATGAACGTGTTTGGGAGGATGGCGAGCACTGCTTGTGCATAGTAGGCCAGAAGAAGGGGAAAGAAGGCTGCTAGAGTTAACGGCGGACGGTGAGTCAGATCTGGAGAATTGATGGACATTAGAGGGATGTTGAGGACGTTGGAAAGAAAGATAGCTATGAAGGAGAGCACCAGTAGGAAGGCGAGGGTGGCAAACACTCTCGGCTAGTTCGTCACAATGGCACGATCTCACTGGTGGCAGCTAAATATAACATTTTCATAACAGTGGCCACGTCACGAAGCGGACATTATGCTGCTGAGTTCGAGTCAGTCGACTCGGGTGGGTTGGTTGGATGAAGAGCTCAAGTTCGAATAGCGCTCAGCGCTCAACTCCTGGGGAACACTGTTTTGTTGTCGAAACCTTCCGAACGGATTGCGCGCCGCTGGTTCGAACTCTTCAAGTTCGTGGAGGTCCGTTCGTCGGAGATGGACAGCATCTAGTAACTTAATAGGCCAACGGCATCGAAGAGGCAAGAGCGAACCTCGGGCATACGAGGCAGACTTTTCAAGTCCGGTCAATGAGGCAAGGCAATAAGGAATTCATAAGAAAGCGTGCACGCGTCTTCGAGAAAAACCAATATGGGTACGATACCCAGCAAATGGCTGCACAACTCTATTCTAGTGATCCTAGTAAACTACACTCTAAGTGCTTAGATAGTGATAGAGGACATGAGAGCCACAGCCAATACAAGCTGCATCTCTACGGGTTCACCTCGTGTCATGCGATCGTCACTTGCTTAATATCGCGATGATAGCATCGACGACTACTTTTCCCGGTCGAAATCCATCCGGAAGAAGTTGAGTAGCAAGGATTCCATGTCGAGCCCATCCGTCAATCATGAACGTACCACACAGTGTTGTCCAGACCATCGTCCACAACCAACCAATCCATCCTCCAACCCGCAACCCTGTCGCCCTCGTAAACGCGACCTCTGCGACCGCACCGACGCCCATGAGAAGGAAGAACCCTCCAGCGGTGACGAACTCCGTCCCTTTCCCGGTCCCCCACAAGCCGATGTGATGAAGGATGGCGGATACGGCAAATCCACCCATGAAGGCGCCAGGCTTCCCAAAGAGAATCCCACCGGGACGGGCTCCATACAGGATGAAATGGTGTCGCATAAATTGGTGCCAGCGGAAATTCCAATACTCTCGAATCGAAGTGGACATCCACGGTCGGTTGAAAGCGCGCGGCCACGACGAGGCTGGTTGACGGAAGACGGTTCGCCCGACCACGGCCGAAAAGTGATACACGGCGTCGACTAGCGTATACGTCCACACGCCGCCGCATATGCCACAGAACGCAGCCAAAGCGGAGCGAGGCACGAAGGCAAGGCTCGGGTCGAAGATGCTGCCGCCTTTTGGGTTCATTGTGGAGGGGCAGACGGATTGAACGATGTATAGCGAAGCATCAAACACCGTCAATTTTAGAAGTCCTTTGGCCGTAAGAAGGGCGATCGAAGGCGGGGGGGTGCTATCGCGGGGGAACGGCTTGGAAGACCACGACCATCCGATTCCACGTTGGTTGCATGTGAGTTCGAACGCTTCGAGGAAGACGGTTGAGGTTGACAGACGTCGTTCGACGGGAGTGTCTTGGGGATGTTTCGGTGTTTCGTACCTCCTTAACGGTTTCATGGTGAATGTCCACTCAATTACCCTGAGTGCTATGCCGAACACCGCGCACTGTACCCAATTTTCAGCCAAATGTTCATCAGTGGACATCATCTTTGAGAAATAGCGCACGCACCACATAAAGGAGATTCAGGAAACCGAGCCTGTCAGTGTTTTGATGGCCGAGTGACTGTGCCAAGAACACAGCATAGTCATATCTCACGGTACACTTCCAACCCTGCCATAAAACGAACGGGAGTAGCAAAAGCCTGAAAATGAACGTGTTCGGGAGGATGACGAGCACTGCGTGTGCATAATAGCTCAGAAGAAAGGGGTAGAGGGTGGCGTGAGTCAACGGCGGACGGAGAGCTGGCGGATCTGGAGAATAGGTCACGGTGGACATTAAAAGGACGTTGAAGGTGATAGCTACGAAGGAAACGCTTATAGGACGACAGGTTCGTCACGGTGGCATGATTACATTGGTGTCTTATAATAAATCGAACATATCGGTATGATTGATAAACCGCGGCCTGTTGTCCTCGGGGCAAGTGAACGGCTCAGTTCAGCTCACTCCTCCACTCTGGTCACCAGATTCCCATTTTCGACAAGTGGGTTTCTTTCGATTCGCAAACACCACGTAGACGGGCCGCTGGTTCGACTCCTCGTGGCGTAGGAAATACAGCGATTCAGTATTGGTAACAGTTTCCAAGGCGATGAAACGTGAAACGTTATATATTCGGCCAACTACGCTCAAGGTGTGGTTCGATGGGAGGATGAAATGAACGTGGAGTTCGTGCCACGTGATCACCCACTTTGCATGGCTTGATCGGGATATTATTTTCGGTGGTTTGTTCGACCTGACTTCTAATGAAAGGACCTCCATCCTTCCGAGTCGCATGTCAAGTGATCTGGTGCCCAATCCACGTCCATTGCAGTCCCTTACCGCCATCGCATAGAAGCGACAGTTGCTGTCGAGCCTGTCCGTGGGGTCCATATCCAATCATCCAATGAACACAAGAGATATTTGATATGTCTTTAGGAATCAATGAGATGGCTTGTCCCCACAGAAAAGGACCAATTGTTACACAATACGTGAGTTAAACAAGGATAGAGGCAGGAAATCACTGCTATTGAGTTTATTGGCAAACCCGCGCATCATTTTGAAAAAATCAATATCCTGAATCAGAGTACTATGATGCACAGCAACTAGCTGCACAGTTCCATTCCAGTAATCGTAGACGAAGAGGGCTCCTTGTGAACAATGCTCTAGGTGCCTACTAGTACACTGTTTGTTCCCGCCAATACAGCATACAAAAAAACCAAGGCACTTGACACGTGATCCAATCACGGCCAACACCCAATGCAAGGTTCCATCTCTACAAGGCTACCAGGATCATGCAACCGTCACTTGTTTGACATTGCGATGATGGTGTCGACGACCACTTTCCCCGGTCGAATCCCATTTGGGAAAAGTTGAGTGGCAAACACTCCATGCCGAGCCCACCCATCGATCATGAACGTACCCCACAATATCGTCCACATCATCGTCCATGACCAACCAATCCATCCTCCGACCCGTAACCCCGTAACCCTCTTAAATCCCTCCTCAATGACCGCACCGACGCCCATGAGAAGGAAGAATCCCCCAGCGGTGACGAATTCCGTCCCATTCCCGGTCCCCCACAAGCCGACGTGGTGAAGAATGGAGGATACAGCGAATGCACCCATGACGGCACCGGGCTTCCCAAAAAGAGCTCCACCGGGGCGAGCTCCAAACACGATAAAGAGATGTCGAACAATCTGGTGCCAGCGGAAGCTCCAAAATTCTTGGACCGAGGTGGACATCCACGGTCGGTGAAAGAGACGTGGCCATGCGGAGGCTGGCTGGTGGAGGACAGTTCGCCCGATTAACGTGGAAATGTGATACAGGGAGTCCACCAGCGCGTACGTCCAGGCGCCACCGCACATGCCGCAGAATGCAGCCAAAGCGGTACGAGGCACAAAGGTGAGACTCGGGTCGAAGATACTGCCACCTCTTGGGTCATCCACGACGGGGCAGGCGCGTTGAATGATATATTGCGATGCATCAAACACTGTCATCTTTAAGAGTGTCTTGGCGAAAAGAAGGGCTATCGAAGGTGGTAGTGTGTTCTCGCGGGGGAATGGGTTCTGAGACCACGACCATCCGATTCCACGTGGGTTGGCTAAGAGATCAAATGCGTCAAAGAAGACAGTTGAAGCCGACAGGCGTCGTTCGATGGGAGCGTCTTGATCGCGCTTCGACGATTCGTACCTCCTCAGCGGTCTCTTAACGAACGTCCATTCGAAAACCCTCAATCCTGTGGCGAACAGTGAGGCCTGCACCCAAGGTTTCAGCAAATGCCCACCAAAAGAAATCACCTTTGAGAGAACCTCACCACAAAACAGAAGTTAAGGAATACGAACCTGTCAGCGCCTTGATATCCGGGCAACTGTGCCAAGAACGCCCCAAAATCAAGTCCGACAGCACACTGCCAAGCTTGCCACAGAATGAAAGGGAGTAACAAAAGCCTGAAAATGAAGGTGTTTGGGAGAATGGCGAGCACTGCCTGTGCATAGTAGCCCAGAAACAGAGGGAAGACAGCTGCGAGAGTTAACGGCTGACGGAGAGCCGGATCTGGAGAATAAATGGTCATTGAGAGACCAGAGATGTGGAATGGCTGTGAAAGAACTATTGAAGGGTGTCAGTGGTGGTATAAATAGGCCTGGGGAGTTCGTTATGGTATTGAGGTTCCATTGAGTTCGCTTCGGTCCAGACCAGCATGGAGCCGGACAGGTTATAAGAACACCATACTAGTGCTGAGTTTGGCGTTTTTCGGTCACATCCGAGATTGATAAATGATAGACAGAATACGGAAGGAGGCAAGGGGCCTCAAATAACTCCGGTCACGAATGCGGAGGTCGTTTGGCCCCTCTTATGACTACACCGCGTTGGCATCCACCCACAGAGAGGCATGATAAATAGTTTGGACGACTGAGAGGGCCAAAAAGTGTGAATGTTGAGACCTGGTATTGTCAGAACGAACATTAATTCATACCGTAGCATGCATTCGAGGTCTCAATGCGTGGATCAGTAGAACACGTGAAAGTGTGGACGGGCTATCTGGCGCCACGCAGTGGCAACCGATGAATTATTAAGGGAACCGGGAGAATGGGCCTGTCTGGGATCAGCCCAGAACTAAGTAATTAACCGCTTCCTCCCTGGCCTCCGTAAGTAAATAAGTGATGTAGGTGGCCTTCGAAGCAAGAACCTGACAACCGCTTATGCAATGTGGCAGCCCGAGGGACTCACTGTGATTGTGGGACCTTCTGACGCTCGGGACGGGTCAACACAGCATCCTTTGATCGAGTATCCCCTCGTAAGCCAGGCATACGAAGATGGTGAGGCGGTCGTCCAGCCAGGCGAAAATAGTGCCACGTTTTCCTTCACGGTCGTGGAGAAAGACTCGGATGGGGCCGACGGAGATGATGGTGGCGGGATCGTTGTCGGTCACTGGCACTCGACATGGCTCATGCTACTGGCAGTGGAGATTGCTTTGGGACTTTGTTTGGCCCGACCGCAGATGAAAGGACGATCAACCTTCGCATGTCAAGTGATCTGGTGTCCAACCCACGCTGGTTGTGACCGTAGTGGGGACGTAGAAGTGCCGGACCGCCAGTGCCAGTGAGCCAGCCTGTCCGCGTTTCGACCTTTTTCTCTGTTGCCTTTGGTTCCATCTTGACTTGATAGCAAAGTATCCGCCACTTGGAGCAAACTTTGCTAGTGCGTTACCCTGCTTCAGGAAAGACCAAAGTCATTGTGGACCCGAATGATGCCCGACAGCGACATTGATTAGCAAATGGAAAAAGCCAATAATATATTTCACTTCAACGGATTTGGTAACTTAAAAAGGTTTACCTAATTATGATATCCAAACTGAATGTAAGATTCGACATCATTTCTCCGAAGTCACCTAGCTGAATGGGATGCGATCGTCATTTGCTTGACAGTGTGACGATGGCATCGACGACCACTTTACCCGGTCTAAATCCATTCGGGAAAATCTCAGTAGCAAACGCCCCGTGTCGAGCCCACCCATCGATCATGAGCGAACCCCACAACGCCGCCCATAGCATCGTCCAGGACCAACCAATCCATCCTTGGACTCGCAAGCCCGTCGCCCTCGTAAACACGACCTCCATGACCGCACCGATGCCCATGAGCAGAAAGAATCCCCCAGCAGTGACAAACTCCGTCCCATTCCCCATCCCCCACAAGGCAATGTGGTGAAGGATGGAGGATACAGCAAATGCACCCACGAGGGCACCAGGCTTCCCAAAGAGAGCTCCACCGGGACGAGCCCCAAACACGATAAAAAAGTGTCGAAAAATCTGATGCCACCGGAATGTCCAAACATCTTGAATCGAGGTGGCCATCCATGGTCGGTGAAAGAGACGCGGCCACGCCGAAGCTGGCTGACGGAAGATGATTCGCCCGATACATGCTAAAATGTAATACAGAGAGTTGAGCAGCGTGTACACCCACGCGCCGCCGCATGCACTGCAGAACACAGCCAAAGCGGTCCGAGGCACGAGGGCGAGATTCGGGTCGAAGATACTGCCGCCCTTGGGATTATTCACGGATGGGCAGAGGGATTGAATGATGTACTGTGAAGCATCGAAGACCGTCAATTCAAAGAGGGTCTTGGCCAAAAGAAGGGGGATCGAAGGTGGCGGGATCCTCTCGCGGGGAAATGGGTTCTGAGACCATGACCATCCGATTCCACGTTGGTTGCATGTGAGGTCAAATGCGTCGACGAAGACGGTTGAGGCCGATAGACGTCGTTCGATGAGAGTGTCTTGATCACGCTTCGGTGGTTCGTACCTCCTCAACGGTTTCTTGATGAATGTCCATTCAATCGTTCTCAATCCCGCGCCGAACATTGAGGCCTGCACCCAAGGTTTTAGCATACATCTCACCAGGGGAAATCATTGTTGAGAGAACCTCACCGCAAAAAAAAAGTTCCAGAAGGCGAGCCTGTCAGTACCTTGATGTCCGAGCAACGGTTCCAAGAACGCCCCAAAATCAAATCCGACGGCACACCTCCAAGCTTGCCATAAAACAAACGGCCCTAGCAAAAGTCTGAAAATGAACGTGTTGGGGAGGATAGTGAGCACTGCATGTGCATAGTGACTCAGGAGCAAGAGAAAGATTGCTGAGAGAGTCAATGGCTGACGGAGAGCCAGATCCGGAGAATAGTACATTGAAAGGGATCCGAGGGTATCGGGGAGACCGGATGGCTGTGAAAGAACGAACCTTTAAAGGACGCCAGTGGTGGTATCAAACACGCTTGGGCAGTCTATTATGGTAGCAACATTCCATTGGTTTTTCTTCGGTCCAGGACTAGCATTGAGCGATATTGAGCCGGAGATGCATACAAGAATACGATAGTTGTCAAGTTCGGCATTCTTCGGTTGCACATCCGGGATCGACCAGAACCCCGAACCTCACATCTCACATAAGCTCCAGTCACGTGTGGGAGGTCGATTGGCCTCTCTTCGACGACAACATGGTGGCATCTAACTTACCCACAGGGAAGCACGATAAATGGCATTTGGACGATGAGAGAGCCAGAAAGTGTGAGTGCTGAATCTTATTTTTGTCAGAGCGAAGCCTGAAAACTGCCAACGATAAACATATGATTTCGATGTAATGTACTTTGAGCGAAATCCAAAACAAAATTTATGCCGCTTATCTCAACGGCATCACTTTTTTTCACCCCAGAATAGGGCCAATAAGACAAGTTTTTTTTGCCGATGCTCCTGCCCGCCACTGGTCAGCTACTCCGAGTCGACCTGGCCCGCAGAGATTGTTTTGGTGGTTCGTTTGCCCACAATATTAATGTCGATTTCAAAAGGACGAGAGTATCCTTCGCATGTCAAGTGATCTGGTGTCCGATTCACGTTGGTTGTGCCGGACAGCCAGTGCCAGTGCAGTGATCAGACCAACTAAACAAGGACCACCACCAGACACATTACAGTAGTGCCAGTGAAAATCTACATTTGAACGTTGAACCATCTTGACTTGACTGCAAAGTCTCCGCCACTTGGTGCAAACTTCGCTAATGCGTCCTCCTGTTTCAGGAAAACGTCATTGTGGATCCGAATGATGCCCGACAGCGACATTAACCTACATGATTAGCAAAACGAAACAAGTCAATAATACATTTCACTTCAACAGGCTTCCCGATGTGCTTGGCATAAGCTTTCTACCCAATTATGATATCCAAATTGAATGTAAGATCGGACACCATTTCTCCGAAACCACCTAACTGAATGTGATGCGATCATCACTTGCTTGACAGGGTGACGATGGTATCGACAGCCACTTTACCCGGTCTAAATCCATTCGGGAAAAATTCAGTACCAAACGCCCCGTGTCGAGCCCATACATCGATTATGAGCGGACCCCACAGTGCTGCCCATAGCATCGTCCATGACCAACCAATCCATCCTCGGACGCGCAACCCCGTCGCCCTCGTAAATGCGACCTCCATGACCGCACCGATGCCCATGAGCAGAAAGAATCCCCCAGCAGTGACAAACTCCGTCCCGTTCCCCATCCCCCACAAGGCAATGTGGTGAAGGACGGAAGATACAGCAAATGCGCCCACGAGGGCACCAGGCTTCCCAAAGAGAGCTCCACCGGGACGAGCCCCAAACACGATAAAATGGTGTCGAAAAAGCTGGTGCCACCGGAAGGCCCAAACCTCTTGAATTGAGGTGGACATCCATGGTCGGTGAAAGAAATGTGGCCAAACCGAAGCTGGCTGGCGGAAGATGGTTCGCCCGATACAAGCTGGAATGCGATACAGAGAGTTGAGCAGCGTGTACGCCCACGCGCCGCCGCATGCGCTGCAGAACACAGCCAAAGCGGTGCGAGGCACGAGGGCAAGGCTCGGGTCGAAGATACTGCCGCCCTTGGAATTATTCACGGATGGGCAGAGGGATTGAATGATGTACTGTGATGTATCGCACACTGTCAATTCAAAGAGGGTCTTGGCCAAAAGAAGGGGGATCGAAGGTGGCGGGATCCTCTCGCGGGGAAATGGGTTCTGAGACCATGACCATCCGATTCCACGTTGGTTGCATGTGAGGTCAAATGCGTCGACGAAGACGGTTGAGGCCGATAGACGTCGTTCGATGAGAGTGTCTTGATCACGCTTTGGTGGTTCGTACCTCCTCAGCGGTATCTGGATGAATGTCCATTCAATTGTTCTCAATCCTATGCAGAACATTCCGGCCTGAACCCAAGGTTTTAGAATATGCCCCACCGGGGGAAATTACTATTGAGAGAACCTCACCGCAAAAAAGAAGTTCCAGAAGGCGGACCTGTCAGTACCTTGGTGTCCGAGCAACGATGCAAAGGACGCCCCAAAATCAAATTCAACAGCACACCTCCAAGCTTGCCATAAAACAAACGGCCCTAGCAAAAGCTTGAAAATGAACGTATTGGGGAGGATAGTGAGCACTGCGTGTGCATAGTGACTTAGGAGCAGGAGAAAGATTTCTGAGAGAGTCAATGGCTGACGGGGAGCCAGATCCGGAGAATAGATGGTCATTGAAAGGGTCCGAGGGTATTGGGGAGATCAGAAAGCCGTGAACGAACCTTTAAAGGACACCAGTGGTCGGCGTTAAATACGCGGGATTTCACGGATAACCTTGGGGTATTTCAGGGCTACGAGTACCCGTAACCTACCGAGGTTAAGGTACGGCTCACACGGATTAAGGCGCACCTGCGCCGCCGAACACGAGCGGCAACAAGTGGGAATCGACGGGCCAACAGTTTTGCTGATGCCTGGAGGGTTGACGGGCTCACTAGCTGACATTACGCAAATCGTCGTCGCCTCTAATGACCCTTTGCTCTGGCCTTTGGAGAAGAGAAAGTGATTGTGTGTTTGGGTATTCTGGCGCACCTTGCCGTGACGGCATGGCATCTGTGTGGCTGATGCTGATGATAACAATACAACAAGTACTGTAGTGATCGCGTTTCTTGATTGATCGGGCGCCCCCTTCGGCGGTGAGGGGGCGCAAAACGGGGCGCAAAACATCATCCAACGTCACGTGAGTGCAAGACAGATGCCAGACTCCTTCCCTTCTACCGTGACTCAGGCTGTATCTGCACCAAGAGTGGCTTTGATATCACTACCCTTTACCAGACCCTGGGATCTCATACAGAGAGCCACATGCATGGACTAGACTGCAAGCTGTGGACATCAGGAAGGACAAGACGACCATGACTGAAGACACATTCAGCGTCGACAGTAGTTGCGACTATGGGACAAAGGTTTCTTCTGTGCGTAATCTCACCTAGCGAATCCCACCCATGACTGCGGGCCTGGCCCCCATTTGACGTTGTCCTTGGCGTAATGCCATGCACAGCTTCGATCTCGCTGGACAGCCGTACCCTTCTTTCTGTTGGCGATTCACCACATGTCTACCTGCATGGCACGCCTGGTGGCGTGCGTATCGTGTTCACACCACTTGCTCAGCTGACTCTCCCAGCCTTCGGCTCGCCCTTGAATTTGCATCTATTACATGGTGCCGGCGCGCTCCATGCATCGTTCGGCACCGTGACCGCATTCTCACTGTCCGGCCCTAAGTCCGCCGTCACATCCCAGGAGGGGATGGCCATGGTATGGGACATACGCTCCCGCAAGCCGATGAAGGTGTTCCCCACTGACCGGAGTCGCGCACCGCCTCGCAGAGCCGGCGGCAGGGCAAGGAGTGGGAACAGGGTGATGAGTGCCACCAGCGGGTGGTTGTACGAGGACTCATGGGACTGGATGACGCCAGAACATAGAGCGCCTGACTGAGGAGTAAGGAAGTCAGTTCAGTTTGGGGATTGGTGGAAAAGAGGTCATGACTTTTACTGAGGTGCATCCACATCAGTCATCTTATCCCGCGGTACAAAGATCTGACGCGCGGACATGGGCGATAGGATACATCCCTGTTGCATGTTATCGATGCAGCGACTTTCGAGCACGAAGAGATCATCCGTGTTCCCGCGATCGTCGGTCCTCCACAATTGTCCTCACCAGGACCGACGTCGACGTCAACACCATCTTGCCTACCACCCTTACGAAACCACCAGGTACAACCCTATATCCCTGCACTTTTCAAAAATGACGATGCCTGGACTACTGCATCCTTTCCCTTACCGTCCCGCCTGCCCCACATCCCTGCCTGCACACACACCCGCTCGGCCACAGGCACAGCTTCTTGTGCAGTCCAGACATTAGAGTGAAACAATTTCAATAGAGGACTTGGAATTCACGTCAGTGGTGTCGCGCTGACACCGTGTCATGCTTGGACAAAGGCTGTGTGTGACCACAACATGTCCAAAAAAGTACTCCAAAGTGTGACGATGGCATCGACAACTACTCTCCCTGGTCGAAATCCATTTGGGAGAACCTCAGTAGCAAACACTCCATGTCGAGCCCATCCATCGATCATGAACATACCCCACAGAGTCGTCCACACCGCCGTCCACAACCAACCAATCCATCCTCGAACCGGCAAACCCGTTGTCCTCGTAAACGCGACCTCCATGACCGCACCAATGCCCATTAGAAGGAAGAACCCCCCAGCAGTGGCGAATTCCGACCCGTTTCCCGTCCCCCACAGGGCCAGATGGTGAAGAATGGCGGACACGGCAAATGCCCCCATGAAGGCGCCGGGCTTCCCCAAAAGGGCCCCACCGGGACGAGCACCAAAAACGATGAAAAGGTGTCGATAAAGCTGGTGCCACCGGAAATTCCAGAACTCTTGGATCGAGGTGGACATCCACGGTCGGTTGAGAAGACGCGGCCACGCGGACGCCGGCTGGCGGAAGATGGTTCGCCCGATCACGGCTTCAATATGATACTGCGAGTCGATCATCGCTACATCCACAGGCCGCCCATTATGCCGCAGAATGCACCCAAAGCGGTGCGAGGCACAAGGGCGAGGTTTGGGTCGAAGATACTACCGCCTTTTGGGTTGTTTGCGGGTGGGCAGAGAGATTGGATGATGTATTGTGAGGCGTCAAGCACCGTCAATTTTAAGAGTGCCTTGGTCAAAAGGAGGGAGACCGAAGGCGGCGGGGTGCTCTCACGGGGGGATGGGGCGTGAGACCCCACCCACCCGATTTTGCGTTGGTTGCATACGAGATCATATGAATCAAGAAAGACAGTCGAGGCCGACAGACGTCGTTCAATGGGCGTGTATTGATTTCGCTTTCGTGGTTCGTATCTTCTTAACGGCCTCTTGATGAACGTCCATTCAATTGCCCTCAATCCTAAGCCGAACAATCCTGCCTGGCCCCCAAGTTTTCAGAAATTGTCCACCAAGGAAATCACTTTTGAGAAAGCCTCACCACAAACATCAAATTCCAGAAAGCGACCCTGTCAGTGCCCTGGTGTCCCAGCAACTGTGTCAAGAATGCCCCGAAATCAAATCCAACAGCACACCTCCAAGCTTGCCATAGAATGAAAGGGAGAAGCAAAAGCTTGAAAATGAATGTGTCCGGGAGGACGGTGAGCACCGCCTGTGCATGGTAGCTCAGAAGCAGGGGTGAGACTGCTGCGAGACTCAACGGTTGACGAAGAGTGAGATTTGGGGAATAGATGGACATTGAAAGGGATCCAAGGGTGTTGGGGAGATAGGGTAGCTGTGAAAGAACTTTTTAGGGATGCTAGTGGTGGCATCAAACACGCCTAGCGAGTTTGTTATGGTGTGTGCAGTTCCATGGTAGACGTCAGATGCAAGAACACTATACTGTTGAGTTTGACGTTCCTCGGTCGAACATCCGAAATGGTTAGATACAATACTACCGACTCGGAAGGCGAGCGGAATCACAAAAGCTCCTGTCACGAGTGCATGATCACCACTACCCATTTGACGAGAGAAGAAGGCATGATAGATAGCTGTCGGAAACCTGACAGAGCGAAAACGTGCAAATACCATACTGTTATCTTCAGAACGAAGATCGGTCAATACTATATCTGTGTGGACATCATGACGGTGCCACGCCACAGTAAACAAACGATAAACGATGTACGTAAAGTGTAATGAACCAGCGAGCCTCGGAAGTGAGATGCCCGCGGCCACGAGGTCGAACGGCAACACCACCGTGACAGTATTCGAAATTCAAAACATTGCTTGTGCATCCTCCTGCTCCGGAAAGACCAACACCCTGGGTTCGAATAAGAAATGCGTACCATCTGGATAGACTCTACCTACACTACATTGATTAACAAAAGGAAGAAGCTCGTAAATTTCACTTCAACTGGCTCCTCGAGACTCTTGACATGAAAGTCAACTCGATTATGATATCCAAAGCCCCATCCCTCCTAAGTCACCCAACTGAATTTCATCCGATTGTCACTTTTTTGTCAGTGCAATGATGGCATCGACGACTACTTTCCCCGGTCGAAATTCAAATGGGAAAAATTCAGTAGCAAACACACCATGCCGAGCCCAACCATCGATCATCAATGTACCCCACAGTGCCACCCATAGCATCGTCCATGACCAACCAATCCATCCTCGGACCCGCAACCCTGTCACCCTCGAAAACACTCCCTCCAGGACCACACCTATGCCCATGAGAAGGAAGAACCCCCCAGCAGTGACGAACTCCGACCCGTTCCCCATCCCCCACATGCCGATATGGTGAAGGATGGCGGACACTGCAAACGCACCCATGACGGAGCCGGGCTTCCCAAAGAGGGTCCCACCGGGACGAGCACCAAAAACGATAAAAAGTTGTCGATAAAGCTGGTGCCACCGGAAATTCCAAGCCTCTTGGAGCGAGGTGGACATCCACGGTCGGTGAAAGAGACGCGGCCACATGGAAGCTGGCTGGCGGAAGAGAATTCGCCCGATCGATGCTGGAACGTTGGACAGGGATTCGACCAGTGTGTACGCCCACAAGCCACCACATGTGCCGCAGAACGCAGCCAGAGCAGTGCGAGGCACGAGGGTGAGGCTTGGATCGAAGATACTGCCGCCTTTTGGGTTGTTCGCGGCAGGGGCGACGCATTGAATGAGATATTGTGAAGCGTCGAAGAGTGTCAATTTAAAGAGTGTCTTGGCCAAGAGAAGGGCGATCGAAGGTGGCGCCGTGCTCTCTCTCGGGAATGGGTCCTTAGACCACGACCATCCGATTCCACGTTGGTTACCTAAGAGGTCTAATGCATCCAGAAAGACAGTTGGGACCGACAGACGTCGTTCGATGGGAGTGTCTTGGTGATGCTTCAGTGATTCGTACTTCCTTAACGGTTGCTTGGCGAAGGTCCATTCAATTGCCTTCAATGTTGTGGTGATTACTGAACCCTGCACCCTAGGTTTCAGCAAAATGTTCACCAGAGGAAATATATTGTTGGGAGAACTTCACCACAAACATGAAATTCCAGAAAGCGACCCTGTCAGTGCCTTGATGCCCAAGAAACGGTGCCAAGGCCGATCCAAAATCAAATCCAACGGAACACCTCCAAGTTTGGTGCAGAATGAAAGGGAGTAGCAAAACCTTGAACATGAACGTGTTCGGGAGGATGGCGAGTACTGCCTGTGCATAGAAGCCCAGAAACAGGGGGAAGAGTGCTGTGAGAGTCAATGGCTGACGGAGAGCCAGATCCGGAGAATAGGTGGTCATTGAAATGGACCCGAGGGTGTTGGGGAAATCGGATGGCTGTGGGAGAACCTTTTAAGGACACCAGTGGTGGCATCAAGTACACCCAGCGAGTTCGTTATGATGGCGCGGTTGCTTCGGTCCAGGACCAACATGGAGCCGGACATGCACCAAAGGGCACTAGTATGCTGTCGAGTTCGACGTTTCTCGGTCACACATCCGAAGTTATTTGGTACAATGGTACCGAAGGCGAGCGACAGCACCACATGAACTCCAGCCACGACTGCGACATCGCCGCGGTTCAACTAGCCTCCGATTTAACAGAAGAGAGGAGATAAATAGCCGTCGGAAAGACTGAGAGGACAAAGATGTGCGAATATGGTCAGGTTGCATATCGATCAACACGCGCGGCGGACGTGGACGGCAAACGAACGGGCATGTCATCACGCGACCTCAGAAATTTACGTACGTGCCCGTGCCCTTCAATTGGAAGAGCCAAATGACAAATGATTAACCGCTTCCTCCCAGCCGTAAGCAAATAAGTGATAGCATAGCAAAGGACCTGGCAACCACTTGCGCACAGGGATTCATTGCAAGATTTCAAGACCTTCCAATAATGTCGCTCGGGACTGCCAGGGGTCAGCACAAACTTCAAGTTGAATACCGTCTGATCCGAGTATGTCCTCTTGAGGCAGGGATTCGAAAATGAGGCGATCCTGGCAAGGCGAGATGGGCGACACGTTTTCCTTTGTCGAGCCAGAGTCCAAAACCCATTATGGCGATGATGGCGAACCACTGCACGAGAGACCGCGGTCCATCCGTTGGTCAGCTGCTCGGCATGACGAGTCACCCGCGGAGATTATTTGGGCGGTTCGTTTCACGCGACCTCAAACGAGTTGAAGTGATCTAGTGTCCAATCCACGCTCATTGTAGCCCCCACCGTCATCACGTAGAATGAGACTCGAGAGTTGCTGCACGTGATCGCGCTCTCCGCGCAGCTGTACTACGTCCAACGACCACTAGCACACGACAGTACCAAAAATTTGCATGCGAATCTGTTTCCCTACGCCCTTGGTATCCTTATGCCTTGAGTACAAGGTAGTCGCCACTTGGGGAAAGCTTTGTGGCGTGTTCTCCTGCTCCAGGAAAGACCAACATTGCGCATCCGAATGATGCCACGCAACAGCATGGATACACCACTCTACCTACTTTAACAAAAGGAAGAGACCCACAACACATTTCATTTCAACTGACTACCCGATACGCTTAGGATAAGAGTTAACCCAATTGTGATATCCAAAGTGCGTCCCCGTCTCTCCCAAGTCGCCTAACTTGAACTTCATGCGATCGTCACTTGCTTGTCAGTGCGATGATGGTCTCGACGACCACCTTCCCCGGTCGGAATCCAGATGGGAGAATTTCAGCAGCAAACAGCCCACGTCGAGCCCACCCATCGATCATGAACGTACCACACAGAGCAAACCACAGCATCGTCCATACCCAACCCACCCATCCCCGGACCCGCGACCCCGTCGCCTTCGCAAACGTTATCTCTGCGACGGCACCGGCACCCATAAGGAGGAAGAACCCCCCAGTGGTGAGAAATTCCGTCCCATTCCCAATCCCCCACACGCCAATATGGTGAAGGATGGCGGATATGATAAATGCGCCCATGAAGGCGCCGGGCTTCCCAAAGAGGGCTCCACCGGGACGAGATCCAAACACGATAAAAAGGTGCCGATAAAGCTGGTGCCACCTGTAGCTCCAAAGCTCATGGATTGAGGTGGACATCCAGGGCCAGTGAAAGAGACGCGGCCACATGGAAGCTGGCTGGCGGAAGACGATTCGCGTGATCGTTGCTGGAACGTGGTACAAAGGATCAACCATCGCGTACGTCCATATGCCACCCCATACGCCGCAGAACGCGGCCAGAGCGAAGCGAGGCACGGGCGTCAGGTTCGGATCGAAGATACTGCCACCTTTTGGGTTGTTCGTGGCGGGGCTGAAACGTTGAATGATGTATTGTGAAGCGTCAAACAGCGTCAATTTGAGGAGGGTCTTGACCAAAAGAAGGGATTTCGAGGACGGTGGGGCACTCTCGCGGGGAAACGGGTTCTGGGACCACGACCATCCGTATCCGCGTTGGTTGCATAAGAGCTCAATGGAGTCGAGAATGATGGTCGAGGCTGACAGACGTCGTTCGATGGGAGCATCTTGATTTCGCTTCGGTGGGTCGTACCTTCTTAACGGTTTTTTGGTGAACGTCCATTCAATTGCCTTCAATGCTGTGCTGAACACCGAACCCTGCACCCGAGATATCAGTAAAATGACCACCAATAGACACCATCTTCGGGGGAACCTCACCACAAACACGAAATTCCAGAAAGCGATCCTGTCAGTGCCTTGATGTCCGAGGAACTGTGCCAAGGGCACTCCACAATCGACTTCAATAGTACACTTCCAAGCTTGCCATAAAATGAAAGGGAGTAGCAAAAGCTTGAAAACGAATGTGTTTGGGAGGATGGTGAGCACTGCCAGTGCATGGTAGCTCAGAAGCAGGGGGAGGATTGCCGCGAGAGTCAACGGTTGACGGAGAGACAGATCTGGTGAATAGATGGACATTGAAAGAGATCCGACGGTGTTGGGGGGATCAGATGGCTGTGAAGGAGAGGATGCCAATGGAGGCATCAAATACGCCTGGCCAGTTTATTATCATGATGGTGGTGGCATGGTTCCATTGCTTTGCTTCGGTCCAGGACAGCATAGAGCCCGATATGCACACAAGAACACGATAGTATTATGTATGTCGCTCTTCGGTCGCGCATCCGAGGTCGTTAAATACAATACCGAAGGCGAGCGGCCTCACACAAACCCCAGTCACGAGCACGACGTCGAGTCTAAATGGCCTTTTTTTTGACGACATCATGATGGCATCTGACTACAGAGAGGCACGATAAATAAAATTTGGACGACTGAGAGGGTCAAACCATGTGATTACTGAAACCTGTTATCGCCGGAACAAAGATTGATTAAGATTGACTAGTATGAAGTATGGGCGTGTGAACGTGAGAACATGAATGTAAACAAACAAGGATATCGCATGTCAAGTCAACACGCAACCGAGCTGGGCGAATAAGCTCGAGATCAGTCTAGAACTAAGTAACCAACTTGCCTCCCCTCTGGCTACCGAAACGCTGCGAGGCGGATACTGTACTTTTCATAGCAAAGGCAGACTTCTCGAGACGTTTTGCAAGAATTGTGACATCCAATGCTAGTCCCCATCTCTCCGAAGCCACCTAATATCATACGATAGTCACTTGCTTGACAGCGCGATGATGGCGTCGACGACCTTCTTCCCGGGTCGAAATCCATTTGGTAAAAATACATTGGCCAACATCCCATGT
>Ga0307512_10001268_pt1 | contig 36327 bp, 49 predicted proteins | sample 14_EM_MG_FD_200267 | JGI IMG/M metagenome (GOLD analysis project Ga0307512, IMG submission 200267) | Populus trichocarpa ectomycorrhiza microbial communities from riparian zone in the Pacific Northwest, United States - 14_EM | ecosystem: Host-associated > Plants > Roots > Unclassified | place... | reverse complement strand
GCGCCGAAGAAAAAAAAACGACAAAAAGGGTCGTACATACCGTTACTCCACCAGGCTGGCCATGTGCCACACCCAGTCGGCATGTGCGCGGAGTCTAAGATAAGTAGACCGCCGTTGAAGGTATTCTTCGATTGTATCCGAATGCTCTTGCGATTACCAGAGACCTGCTTGGTGGTTTCGACTTTCATGAGGACGTTTCCGTTAGAATTTACACCGATGAGTCCGTTGGATTGCTACAAGCGACAATAAATCGTTAGTCAGACGATCCCAGGCATGCGTCGAGATAAAACCTACTGCATCCGCTTCGGTGAGGTAATCGACAATACCTGTGCGTTTTTGTTGATTTAATTGGTGTAATGATTGGTGTAGTAAGCAGGCGTACCGTTGGTGGGATCTGCAAAACAATATAAGTGAGCGGTTTCCGACAAAGGAACGAACGAGCGCACCGGCCAAGGACCAGAAGTCCCAACCGTCAAAGAAACTCGCGCCTTCTCTGGTCTCTACCAATTTCCAATCTGAAGTGGCAGTAGGTACTGGACTCCCTCCAGAGGTGGACGTAGGTCGCCTGGAGCTGGAGCGGGAGTTGATGGAGGAAACGATTACACCGTTTCCACCCGTCGGGGTAGGCGTCGACGACGTTGGGTTCTGTACAATGCCACCCTGGGGGCTGGCGACGCAGTAGATACGATTTCCAGTATCCGGGCCAATGATCGGTTGCTCGATCAGGACGTTGCTGAGGACGGAGCGGATGTCTTTCGCAAACTTCGCGCTCCTCTTGACGGCTGCGTGGTGTATCCGGTTTGCGGTTCGTGAAATGAGTGTAGCCCCTGACGACGAGGCGGACAGCAGACAGAGGGCGACGTAGACTGACGGGCGCATTCTAGTCGATGTCGGTTGTCTAGGGCGTGAAAGTCGTTGAGACTGGTGGTTGTAAGGTGGGAGCGGCTAGGCTCAGCCTAGTTAATATGTGATAAGAGATGAGAATCGTAACAAGAAAAATAGGTGGAGTTGTGTGGCGAAGAGACAAAAGAGAAAACGAGGGCGTTTACACCCGCTCCGAGTTATTAATGCGGTCCAGCCGTGGCCACTTTTTTTCTTACAGGCGCTGCGGACAACGTGGCACAAGCATATTCTTTGATAGGTACACAGCTCAAGTTATCTCTACCCTCTCGGCAAACACTTCCTTCAGTCGGACACGAAGCAAAACTTAACTATTGTGCCTGCGAAAGCCTGCGGACGAATTCAACGAGGGCCCTACAGTCGTCACGATCACGTTCAATCAGCACCCTCACCTACCTCTAGTCTTTCGTAAAAACGCTCACCTGACAGGCCTCCCAGACATGCCCTTCTCACTGTACGGGTTCGGTCGTGTGAATTCCATCGAGCCCGCAATGTCAATATGTGCCCATCGCATCGGTGCTTCATCCCCACCCCTGGCGTCGATCCCATCCACGAATGCCTTCAAGAACAGCGCAGCCGTGCAGCTGCCTCCAGGTCTACCGCCACTCTATTCCATAATTACGTTAGTATCACACTCAGGAGGAGAACAAGTTCCGAAGCGTTCTCACGTTGCACAGATCAGCGTTCGACGAATAAATCTGAGGTCCATATTCCTCATCCAGCGGCATACGCCAGAACCTGTCGTATTCGGCTTCGCCCGCCTCATGCAACTCGTTCCATAGAGAATCGGAAGTCTACAAAGGATTAGATCTGAGCGTATCTACAGGCCTTCAAAGAACACCCACCGAAAAGACGCCGCTGTAAACCTCTCCCAACGCGACTTCCATGGCACTATAAGCCCGTAAGCGTGGTGGAAGTGTTTCGTTACATGAATCACATACCCGGTCAGCGTGGCCACATCGATGAGGGTGTGGGGTTTATAATGAGAGGAGACGTAGTAAATAGCGTCTTGGGGGAGATCAGGAGGACATACTGGCATATTTCGGCAGGGACACACCAGATAATACAAGACGGCCCTCGGCATCCGTGTTATCAACCTCAACCGACTTGCCATTCATCGCATATATACTAGGGATAGGATACTGTTCAGCCTTAATCGCCTTCCGGGTAATTTAGGACGTACACATCACCAGGCTTGGTGGCGCTTGGACCGGGTAAGTTCTCAGTAAGCGGAGTGGCTACAATCAGGTTAATTGGGAGCTGGAGTCGGGCGATCGCCAAGGCCGAAGCGACCACCGTGGCGGCACCACCTGTTTGGGAGGTCAATGGGAAGAAATTAAATCCAGGCCAAGTCCAGCAGGGTTTCACACACCCATGTCTCCACGCATCAACTTCATCCCCTGGCCGAAATGAATTGGTTGAGCGGCATGCCTGATTTGAGAAGAGAATGTACCCAACAGCTCCGGGCTTGAGACTGATTCCGCCACTGTCAAATGTGATTCCTTTACCGACAAAGGCCAAGGGCTGAGCGCCCTCAGTCGTTCCCTTGTAGTGGCTACATTGAGATATCAGTCTCCACAGAGATAAGATTGTTCGGTTGGACATACATTTCAAGGAATCTTGCCGGCTCAGCGGTTCCGTGAGTAACGGAGAGGAAAGTTCGCTGTGAGAAGTTGAGAAGGGGACTGGATAGGGGCAACGGTGGGACTAACCATGCCCTTCTCCTCGGCCCAAGCTGACAGATCTGTCAATAATCTGTGTGTAAACACCCTCGAATCTGAATTCACCTTCATCCCTGACGATGATCTCTACGTTCGGAATGCCCTCGAATGCAGCCTTGACCCGATTGCAGAACGCCTGAAAGCATTTGAGCATTCGACGATCAATGTTGTCAACAAAACCCCTCGTACCGTTGGTGTCGCGATATTACCAGGAAGTTCCATCAGCTAATCGGGTGTAAGAGGTTAGATCAAGACCGAGCGAGGTGGTATATTTACAGTCCTGGCCCAGTTCTGAGCTTCTGCATACTTGACTCCGATGTCCCATTCTTCGGATGATTTCAAGGGTTCCAACGTCAAAGATTCTGGGACCGGGTGTTCAAGATTTGGATCGAACCTCGACTGAGGTGAGGTTTTTAAGGTGAACTTGTATCTAGCGAGATGTGCACCAACAGCTAGACACGGTGTAATCAGCACGGCGTGGTTGTACGGTGATCTGACGAGGACACCCACCGGCAGCTTGAGGATCGGTCGAGGCATCGATCTCTGCGCGATTAACCCCCTCGAGTTCACGAAGTTCCTTCACAGCACGACCGACTGCTCGTCGGACGAGTTCACGTCGCTCGTTGGATTTTTTCGATGCGAATTTGTCTCCCAAAGATACGAGAGCGGTGACTTTCCCCTCCGGGGTACCGTAAAAAATCTTGGTATCTCCAACCTTTGGGGGTTTCTCGGTCTTTGGCAATTTCGACAGAAGCTTGAGCTGGTCGACACCAGAGACAGTCGGGATCGCCGTCGCCGTCGCGCCTGGCTGGTGAGGTAGGATGTATGCGGAGGCTGTCATTGGCCTGGACGAGATTCGGGAAAACGGAGTGGGAAACCGAAGTTGAACGCGTCTCGCCATCATCATCTTGAGTTTCGGTCGTCGTCCGCCTCAGTTGACTCTCGCGCTCTGCAAGTCGCTAACGGCGGTGACGGCGACGGCAAGGACTGCACACTGTCAAGACACGTCAGTCGCGACCAGGGTTCCCTCGGCTCGCTATAGACGCCGCTAATTACAAAAGTCGTTGTTTTTTAAGTACCACAACAATCTTGGTTTTGCAGTCCCGTCCGCCCTTTGCTCTCTCTCCCCTCCCCACTAAACCGGTCCACTCCAGACCGTCATTCCTTCCTTTATACCCCACCGACAGACAGAGCACCACCGTCGCCCTTAAAATGGCCCCCTCCAAGAGCGATTCCCGCAGCATACCCACAGTTGCAACCTCGATCTCCACTCCTCGTAAACTGAGCCCCCCGTCGCAGGTCGACCGCAGGGTCTTCAAGCTTCCAGGCTCAGCTTCCTCTTCTCAGAAGAAGCGCAGTCTACCGGAAGATTGTAACCCCAACATCGACAGTGATAGGCAGAGGAGTGACTCCGTATCGAGCACGGCCACAGTGGAGCCCGCCCGCGCTCAGTCCAAGATCCAGGCCATTTTACAGTCGGCCTCCTCCTTGCGCCGCATTTCGTCTGAAACTCCCCGCCAACCGGTTTCTGACGACTCTGCAAGGCCAAAGGCTATGAGAAGGACTGTCTCTGCGAAATCAGCTGTACAATTCCCAAAAACCGAAGCTTCTCAATCGTCCATCCCCACCAGAACTGCTTCGGTGAATAATGAGCGGAAGCGCCTCCTCTCCCGTTCCGACGAACCACCTCAACAACCGCGAGTCAGGCAGCGCCTTACTTCATCAACTTCCATCGATACTGTCAGAGGTGTTGAACCTATGGACCAACCGCCCAAGCAAGAGAGGCGCCGCTTTGAGAGTACCACGCGTTCTCGGATCCCCAACATCACTGATCCCGCTCGCGGCGATGTGTCGAGAGGCACTGTATCGCCCCCGAATGCGACTATCCAAAAGAAGACGCAGTCGAGCAATACTCGTGTCCGGAAGCCTTTCGGCCGTACCCAAACTCCAGCGGTCGTTCAGCAGAACAACACCAACGCCCCCGTCCTTGATATCGGATCGATTACCGAACAAATCCTTGCCAACGACGCTGCAACTTTGGCGTACCGACAAGGTGTACCAGAAGAAGATATTGTGATGTGTATTGACGATTTGGAGGAGATCCCCGATTTACCCCTCTCACGGCCTTCGTCCGCCGCACAGGCGAGGGCTCAGGCCACCTTCGACGCAGAAAGATTTGATGTCCGTATCGAGGCTCCCAAAAATACCGAAGTCTGGGATACCATTGAAGAGTAAGTTTTACTCAGTGTTCTTGTGTTCCCACCCGCTGACTCATCCATCAGTGGTGTATATGCCTGGCAAGGGACGCTTTGCGTGACAGACACTCAATCTCGGGCCTTGTACGAAAACACCCCTCCTGTGGACCGAATCAGTCTGGAATGCAGATCCCGAGAGCTGCCATCATCACCCAACTCCTCGCTTTCGAAGTCTGACTCTCACATTCAAGACCACCAAGTTTCGTACCAAGGCCAGTCGCTGCACGAAGACGAAGTCCTACGTGCTATGGACTATACCAAGGGGATTTCAGTCAGCAAGAAATGGGACCGCGCGTTCTCTTATCAGGACCCAACGCGAGTGGATTGGAAGCTCAAGTTCTGGGTGCCTATTCCAATGAAACTTTTCCACAAGCTGGAAGAGAAGCAATTCAGGTTGCGCGCGCAGCTGACGTTCAAGGACCCCTCTGGAACCAGTGGGAATTTCACCGCAGAGTCGAGTTCCGTCGATATTACAATCTCGTCTTTGAAGACCTCCAAATACGTCGGGTCACCATGTTCCCCTTGTTCTCCATAAAGGAAATGGGAAGGGTTAAAGAAAACGGTGGTTTGTTGCCTGGGCGGTGTTCTAGAACGTCCCTTATCTCAATACCCTGACCCCCTCGTGCGTCCGCTGTTGACCGTTTTTTTACTAAGCTCCGAACAGGGAGCGAAGGATTGGCGTCCTTCATTTTGTAGCCAACCAACAGGACGTTTTCGTGTATTATTATATTGCTTCTCATCCCTCCCCCTCTCTTTCTGGTTCTTCGTTTCTCCTCTCCTACCCATGCTTGCCTTTTGCAACTCTCTTGTCCTCGTTCGACACCGCAGGCTAAAAGCTTAATCCAGAAGAATACTTTCCCTCCCACTCTCCGTCGGTTTAATCTTCCTCCCCTTCGCTCGTGTATGTTTGACACCTTGCACGGCCCCCCTCTCCCTTCTCCCCTTCACCCTGTGGTATAGTGTACTTGATCACTGCCAATCACGCTCACTCTCGGATATATCTGTCACCCATTTTTTACCCCTCTGCCAACCCTGCTTACCCTACACCCTACTAATCACCTCGTTACGACCACACGAAACTACCCTGTTTTGTCAACTGCTTTATGCAGGGATTTTCAATGAATCGTTCTCGCGCATGCATCCCCTGATGCTACCGCATGGTAAAAATTATCACATGTTTTTGTCATTACTACAACTCAAGGCGCAGCATGAAGCAACGTGTCTACGTGAAACAAGGGGGACATATGGAGTACGGGAGAGCCTGTTGCCGACATCCAAACTTTCGTCAAATGTCGTGCAAAACAAATAGCACAAAAATCCAGGACGCCAACAGCAGAAGTATAAAGCATCTCTCGCCACTTCCTGGCGAGAAAGAGAAATAGGGCTTAATACTATATGTAAGTGAGCGTACGAGAAGTAGGGGGAAACGAACGAGCTAACGGACAAAAATATACGTCGGGGAATATTCGAGAGGGGATAACGAGATAGAGAGGACAATAGTATAGGAAAGCAACAACGATGAATCACAGAATACCCACACGCATAGCGACAAAGCTGAGAGGGAGAAACACGCGAGAGACGAGAAAGGAGTGGAACAAATAAACAAAACTTAAACCATGTTTAATGGTTCTGAGAGAAGGCCTTCTGGACGCTTCTCCTCAGCTCGTCGTGCTCCCTCCCGGTCACGCTCCCCTCGGTAGAGTCAGCAACGTGCCTCTGCGAAGGAGTGGCACCGGGAGTCATAGAAAGGTCGACATCCCCGTCGATGAACTCCAAGATCCTCCTGGATAGGAGCTGGATCTCTCCCTGACCTTCAGCCGTGTCCGTCTCCTGGTCCGAGTGTGATCGCACGGAATGAGGCGTACCAACGGACGAAGAGGGTGTCGAGTTGCGGGAGGTTGCAAGCTGTCGGATATGAGGTGCAAGGAGAGGAGAGCTGCGGATGTTGGTGATTAATTGGGGATCGCCAGACTCTAACAGTTGAACGATCGTCCAAACAGCGATATGCTGGAACGTGGCATCGGGGCTAGTCAGGAACCGGTATAGGTAGTTGTGCATTCCACCCTCAGGTTTGTCCCACACCTCGTTGAATGCGGAATAGTCGTCAGAAGCTGTTCGCCCGTCCTTTGACGAGAGATTGCCCAGGGCGGCGGCACTGTTGCCTTGGACTTCGGAGCTAGGGGAATTGGTTAATGGAATCAAAACCTCACAGATTCCCATCTCCAACAATTGACCCTTGAGTTCATCTAGGGAGAATGAGATTGGACGTGAGGATCGAAAGGTAGATACATACCGCTAAGAGCGAGGACGGCAACACAGGCTGTCATCTCGCTCTGAACGTTCATCGGCACCTCCAAAACCAACTCCTTGATGGACTGAACGGCACCGGCCTTGACAATCGCCCACTTATTCTTCTCAGAACTCGCGGCAAGGTTCCTCAAGGTTGAGATAGCATGGCACTGGACCTCCTCGTTGTCCTTGAATGCCAAGAGGTTGATTAGTGGTTGCAAGAAACCGGCCTCAATGATTGGGGATTCGTTCATAGGATGAATGGACACATTCCGGGCACACGCCGCCGCGGAGAGGATCAGAGGGAGGTACGTTGACTGAAGGAGGCGAAGGAGGGGAGTCAGACCGTCAGCCTTGACGATTTCCAGCTGATACTTCTCTGCGGTAAGGGATGAACAAGACGTCACTGGGTAGAGGAAGTTGGGACTCACCGTCGCTTGCCAGGTTGCGCAGGGCAAGGGCGGCTTGACATTGGACCTTGAGACTGGAGCTATCCATGAGCTGGACAAGATTTTGAACGAGCTTCGGTTCGCTCTGTGCGAGTTTCTTTCTATTCACACCTAACGCGGGATGAGCACCTTTTAGTGAGTTAGAATAGAAGGTAATATTCTTACCATCTACAGCAATGTTACTCAAGGCAGTGGTGCAGTAATATTGCACATCGGTGTCTGGAGAGTTGAGAAGTCCGACGAGAACGGGGATGGCACCCGCATTCACAAGTTGCTGCCTGTTCTCGTCTGGATCCGGGTGCAATCGGTCAGCTATGAGATTGGCTCGGACGCAATAACTCACCCGAGTGTGTCATGTTCAGCAGGGCACCAGTTGCATTGCGTTGAACTCGCATATCCTTTGAACGAGCGAGCCGCGTGAGAGGCATAAGGGCACCAGATTTGGCGATCCTAGTTTTGTTGTCATCTGTGGACGATTGAGTAGGTGTTCATTGTATGTACGTCAAGCCCATACCATGCGTAGCGAGATTCGTGACGCAGCCCACTGCATTGCATTGAACCTCTACATTCGGGCTCAGCATTTGGCGGATAAGAGGTTCCAAGCCGCCGAGCTTGACAATCAGAAGCTTGTTGTCGGCTGAGGGGGTCGCGGTCAGGATCCGACGTCACAACAGAACAGTACCGCAGAACACCCACTGTTGACGGCAAGGTTTCCTAGGGCAGCACTAGCGGCACGTTGAACCTCGGTGTCATGGCTGCTGAGGAGGAACAGGATTGGATCGAGGGTTTCGCGGCCGACGGGTCGGACCTCTTTCTCCGTGATTTCTGCAAATGCGAGAGCGGCGCTTCGTTGGAGGTCGACATTGTCGGAAAATGAGAGTGTTGTCAACGCGGTCAGCGGAGGGCCCGAGAAGAAGTTGGTATTCGTGCGATCTGGGGTCGGCAGTGAGCATCTTAACGAGCGCACTCGGGGCAAGGATCTCGCGTACTTTCAAGAAACTGCAAAAGGTCCGCCACGGCCTCCCGCTCGTTTTCCAGCAGCAAAGGCTCGTATGACTGGGACTTATTGGACCTAACTGGAAACAAAAAACATCGTTTAGCATGGGGGTTTGGGGTGAGCGAGAAACACAGGGAGAAAACTGACAACAAGTCTCGCAGCAGCTCGTAATATTTCCCATGGCGAAGGATTATAAGATAAGGGAGCTGAGGAAGGACGAGGGAAGAAGAGGCGGAGGCTTTGAGGAGCCTGTGGTTTGCGAGAAGGAGCTGACGGTCGTCAGGCCGAGCCAAGCAAGGGGTTGGGCCAGGTCAGACCACGTGGTTTTCAGCCACAAGTCACGTGTATACCTCCTTTTTGGCTTGATCGAATCATCCAGAAGACACCCAACGGAATTGGCGGATGCGAGTGCTGAAGAGAACAATGTCTCTGCGGGCCATCGCTGCGTCTAGGACGCGCATCACCCCGGTGTTACCGCCCGTGGTTCATCTGAACGAGGTCGAAGACAAGCTATGCTCACTCTTGGACGAATTCGTGCAACATCTCAAACAGCAGGATAAGATCCAAACCACCTGCAGATTCGCTGGCGGCTGGGTTCGAGACAAGGTATGGAGATTTAGCCTCAGGATACGAGTAACGCCTCTCTGAGTTACGTCAGCTCTTAGGTACCGAAAGTAACGATATCGACGTCGCCATTCAGGATATGACCGGCATTTCATTCGCGAATCGGTTGGCCGAGTTCCTCAAGTCCAACAAGAATGAATTAGTTAGGGATCCAATAACTGTGGAAGCTAATCCCGATCAATCTAAGCATCTCGAGACAGCCAAGATGAAACTTTGGGACATTGAATTGGATCTCGTGAACCTCAGGGCAGAAGAATACGCCGAGGACAGTAGGATCCCGAACCAAATCGTATGCAACGTTCTCCACGACCCATCATCTACTTCACTGATTCCCTCTACAAACCAGTCATTTGGCACGCCTCTTGTTGATGCCCTTCGAAGGGACATCACAATCAACAGCCTGTTCTACAATGTGCATTCTCGTTCAATCGAAGATTTTACCGAGAAGGTGTGTCTGTTTGGGATAACAGTCTTCTGCTACTCCCCTGACACGACCCTAGGGTCTGGATGATCTTCGCGATGGTCTGATCCGGACACCCCTAGCCCCAAGGGAAACATTCCTTGATGATCCCCTCCGAGTGATCAGAACAATTCGCTTTTCCAGCCGCTTCGGTTACGAGTTAGCACAGGAACTGAAGAATTCAGCCGCGAGTCAGGAAATCCAAGTCCGTCTCTTCTGTGATACCACTACTTCTTGACATTGATGAAGTCGTAGAGTGCACTCGTTCAGAAAATCTCCAGGGACCGAGTTGGTGAAGAAGTGGATAAGATGATGAAAGGCCGTGACCCGCTTCACGCTATCCAACTCGTTCATGAACTGGGGCTGAACTCTTCAATATTCTGGACGTCACCCACGGTGTTGAAGAATTTCTCGTCTCTCCCCACAGATCCACTGCGGGGGCTAATAGCCGCGACGATTCTTCATAGCCTGACAACCACCCCCTCTCCTCTACCTGCCATTCACCCGCTCCTGGCACAGCATTTCACGCTTCACCCTTCAACCAGACCTCGCCTCTTCCTTGCATCCGCTTTAACCCCGTTCAAAGGTATCACCTACCAAGACGTTAAGGATAAAATACACCCTGCTGTGGAGGCAGTCCTCCGCGATGGTTGTAAACTTGGCAACCAGAATAATTACCTCAGTGGTATACCCGCCCTATTTTCGGCCGCGGATCTCCTTAACAATCCCACCCTGGAGGCGGGTAAATTTGAACATCGTCCGGAGAGGGTTGCAATCGGTGGGTCCCTCATCCAATACCGTGTGGATCACAAGCGGTTTTACGAACTCTCCTCAGGCTTACTGCTACGGGAAAAATCCGTGCACAACCCAAGTGTGGGTTCGACCTGGCCCATCTCCCTCCTGTTTTCATTGGTGCAAGAATTGTTACCGCTCTGGAGGACCCCAGATGATTATGAAGGTACGAGGACACCCTCCGTCCCATCGGATTTCCACTCATCGGATAACGCGCAGCTGGGGAGGTTACAGAATGCATCGAGACGTATAATCGCTTCGTTTCACATATTCAGGAACTCAATCTCGTGGACGTGGGGGACGAAAGGCCGATCCTTACGGTATTGACAATTTCACGCCTCGGATTAGTGACATACGGACCTGAGTTGATCTACAGGGGAAAGACCTGATGGCAATCCCGTCTGCTCCAGAAAAACCTGGACCTTGGACTGGCAGGGCTCTTGCACAAGTTATTGAGTGGCAACTCGAACATCCGAATGGGACGAAAGAGGAATGCATTGAATGGTTGGACGGTCAGTTCACAAAGGGGTTGGTTGATCTTTCGTTAGGTCCCCCGGCGAATCAGAAGAGAGTCAAGAGTGGAGAAGGAAACACTGCGAAAAAGGTGAAACGTTAGGTTTATAGGCTACCTATGGGAGTATCTGTGGTCTGGATACGGTCGAGCGGTGTGAAAGGAGTATCCGACAATCACCGAAAATAACCAGAGCCAGGCCCAGCTTTCGGTCAGATACTGTCTCTTGACACTAGGACATCTCGGGAAGTGGGGATGCTTACACCGGTGAACTCGGTGTCGTTTACCTCGAATATACATCCATATGCGACTGCCGTTCCAACATCCAGAAATCCACCCCACGGACATGTACTTTGCACTTCCGGACTTACATTCCCCTGCTTCATTATGGATCCTCATGCGCACGGCTCGGATACCTCCATAACCCTTATTTAGTCCGCGGTCGTTAGGATCGTATGGACCCATGGTATTCTTAGTGGTCACAGCCAACGAGGTGATTGACGGGAGAGCGAGCAGATCGATGGAAACATCTTCAGTTTCGTTTGAGATAAAAAGTACAAGAAGCGCCAAAAGTTGAAGGAAAGAAAAAGAGGAAACGAGTGGAGAAATAAGCTTGGGCCGAAAAAACAAGTGAAAGGTTATCGAGACCTTCACGGGACGTTCTGTTACACAAAAGTCAAGTCACTAAGTCTTCCAGCGCTCTATGAAGGGCTCGGAAGAACATTATTAAAGCAGCGATATTAACGAGTACGAGGGAAGGCGGGGCAAAGGGACAAGGCTATGGCGACCTGTGGGAGAATGAATTTCAAGACCTCAACATAATCATCGATGCTATCGTTTGGTTCCCTGAGCTTAGAACGGAGAGTCAATACTTGCTAGAAATAACACCATTTACAAGAATGCACTAGAGGCAACCGGGGTATCCAGTTCCTTCTCTATCTTCCGGAGGAGCTCTCTACACTCCCCCACATCTTTCGCAGCCCCAAGCTCGTCGTAAATATCGGCCGCGCACAGAGCCTCAGACCTCGCCTCTTCAAATCTGTGCTGCTCGTACAAAATCTCTGCCCGCAGCTCCATCGCATAACCCAGGTTGTATACGCTATCAGCCGTGTGTAATTTGGCTTGTTCGACATGAGCCTGTGCGTTGTCGAGCTTGCCTTCATCGCGAAACAGCCCCGCCAGGGAATAATGAACCCAGAACAGGTTATGGTTCCAATTGAAAGAGGACGCGATGCTGAGAGCTACCTCGTAATGATGAATAGCCTTCTTGACCTCACCCTTGGATCGATCTATCTTGCCGAGAGCGCGATGAGACCCGCAGACCCGATGTTGTTCACCTTTATCTGGGAGGAGACCGATCGCGCGGAATGCGGCTTCTTCTGCGGCGTTGAACTGTTTGTCTTAATACAATAACCAAGCAAGTTTGGTCAGGGAATCTGCCTGTCCCGCCGCACTACCAAGTTGTTCATAAACCCCCAATGCTTCTTTCGCCTGTTGTATTCCTTCCTCGTGGAGGCCGAGTAGCCGATTTGCTCCAGATAACTCGATCAATGTTCTAGAAACCTGACGGTCACTTACCTGATCCCTCCAGAGCTTTAAGGCATGGATAAGGAGCGGTTTGCGCCCCACCTGATCCCCAACTGAGTACGACAATCGCGAGAGCTCATACAAGCATCTCGGCTTGGAACGATGATCATCCGGGAGGCCTTTAATCTTTGGCTTCAGAATGGTGAGCCGCTTCTTGTGCAAATGAGGTGCATCATGAAATCCGCGCAGGATTCCTAGATGCCGTCTGAGTTTGCGTCGATCGTTGTGAAAACATCGAGCAGGTGCTCGACATTTACGTCCTCTGATGCGATCCATTGTGATTCTCCGTCGTCCGGACGAATATCGACTGACATCCGGGTAAAGTAACGTCCCTTGGTCGTGCAGAGCAGTGAAGATATCTTCGGATCATTGGGCAAAAGATAGTCTCGGAGTGGCGCGAGCATTGTGACGAACCCGTTGCTCCGATACGTCAGGGAAAGGATGCAGAACTTGTCGAAGACATCGGCTCCGTTTGAGATGGTAGGAAACAACCATTCAAGGTTGTTGTCATCAACGCCCTGCGGGAAAAAGGCGACGATTCCAAGAAGCGCTCGGGCATCAGAGCCAAGTTCTTGGAACAGAGGGGAGGTGAGTGACAGTTAGATTGTGGCGGCGAGGCTCTTGTTATGCTGGGTCTGTAGCACGCTCGTTCGCCGTTGTTCCCATTCTCTTGTTAATCGACTCGTATCCCACTTGTTCTGATGCGCGACCGTGGCGAGTAAGGTGATTGAAAGTGGACGGAAGTCAAGTTGTTTGAGGACCCCGTTTACAAGGTCGGATCAATCATCTCTGTCGTAGATCCGGTAGAAGGTATCACATGCAGCGCCCATTGATAGTGTCGGCACATCGAGGTACTTGCAGTCCGGGGGAGTGGTGGAGATGCGCGACGTGATACAAATACAGATATTGTCAAACCGGCTCAGTTCCTCCACAACGGCGTAGATCTCCTGTGCGTCCGCTCCCTGGGGGTCGAGAATATATTTTGCGTTATCGAGGACTATCATCATCTTCCCTAAGGACAGGAACCTCCGTAAGGGAGTTAGGTTCTTGGGGTTTTCAACACCCGCGCCGATGACGTTGGAGAGTTGGCGGAGGAGATGAACATGTGAGGCAGGAAATTGATCACAACGGATAAACCGACGGTCATCACCAAACTGCTGCTTGATCTGATTGTGGTGGAGAACGGCCAGGGCGGTGGACGTCTTGCCAATTCCGCCAGCACCAATAAGAGCGATTGGAGCAAAGTTCTCAGCGAGATCGACTATCTTCGCGATCAAATCGTCGCGTCCAAAGAAGGTCCTTGGGGGCAGAGGCGGGGATTCTCCAGGTATGCTAGATTCGGGTGTAAGATGGCTGGTCCGTTGGTAGTTTAGTTACTGACCTGGTTTGAGTCTAGGCCGCGGTGAGTAGTTGTTCGGTGGCGGACAGAGTACGAATGTTACTTACCGACGGGTTTTTACTATCATTTACTTCCTGTACTTTCACGATAGTACGATGTATGTGTATTTATCGCGAGTTCGGTCTTGGAATGCCGAGTTAGCAATAGCCATACAGAAATGATAGAACGCACGTTGAAGACTTGAAGGATCCTGTCGAGATCCAACCTCCAGGCGGCAATCTTTTCTTTGTCGTTCTTTGCGTGGAGGTGCCGGGAAATCGCGTTTCGTTTGCCCAGCTTGATGACCTTCCTTTGGATCTCTGCCACAGCCCTGAGATCAGGTCGAAAGCGTCATCAACGGGTTACTAAAAGTGTACGTTGCTGGTGTAACTCACCGTCAACTGCTTGATTGCCTCGCACACGGAGTTGTTAAGGTCATTCAAACTCTTCCCGCTCAGTCACCAGTCGAGGGCAGTACAGACGTCAGCGCAGGTCAGCGCAAGTTCGACGTAGTCCGCATAGTTTATCATGGCGTCCTGAGCACATTTCAGTCTGCGGTCGACGATGGATCAACCGTGACAAAAAACCAGAAGGAAACACACTTTGATCATTCCGAGGATAACACTAACGGAGCCAAAGACGGCCTTGGCCGGCGTGATACTCGAGAGTTCCTTCGCGAGATTCAAGGCTTCGATGGCCACATTCAACATTGAGATAGTGCTCTCCCTCCCCTTAGGTTTTTGTGACTCGGCCTGCATAGTCGAAATTCGAGGTAGTCGCGAGAGAACCGTGCAGCATGAAGACCGTGAGGAAGGTTCCGAACCCTAATAGAGATGAGCAGCAATCTTGTCATGACGCCTCGTGTAAACAGGACCATTTGGTGGAGAGAATTGCATTCACGGCTGTAGCGTTGGACGCTAGCTGTCCACTCGCGAATTTCCTGGACAATGTTTAATCCGAGCCTTCCGGGCAACGCTCGCTATGATCTGAGCTTGCCGGGCGATACTCACTGGTATTGTGGCCAGGACCTGCGACCCCAGGCACGGACAACATGTCATGGCCACGCAACACCCGTGACGATTACCTGTCACACTCACAACTGGCGTCATTCCGAGGGCAAGCTGCCGCTTCCGGTTCGCCCCTCAAGGCTCTGGCCAATGAGGACGCTCGACGTCTCAGATATGATGGACGGGGGCTTAGGCCAGTCATGAGTGATTTCCATGCTTATGCATGCGCTCATCCATGAAAGCTCCCCACCATCTAGACCCCTCGAGATTGTATAATTTTCTAGACCATGACAGATAATCGATAGGTGGTTCGACTAAGGTGGAAAAAAACGCGAAATAAATGCCCGCCACGTTTGCTGATGGGCTTTCTCACAGTACTGTTGTGCCAGTGGCCGTTGAGTCAAAAGTCAACCGTTGCGATGATCTTGATAGCAGATAACCTGACTTTCCACCCTCGGGCTGTTCGGGTCTACCGTATATGGGTCGCCAGCCACCGGCAGTCAACGATTGTCGGCACGACAAAGTCCAAAACCTGGGATGGGGTGGCAACAGGAAAAGCTCGCGCACCGGGTTGGAAGTGAAACGACTGAACAATGACTGAAGTCAACCTTCGAATGATGCTAAGTCACGCATTTCAATGACACGCACACAACGCTGCTGCGATCACCCTGTAAGGAACGGAGAAGCGCAAAGAGGGCAAACCGATAGACGCTGAGAGCGCCCTTGAATGGTACGTGCATGCTGATCATGGTCTAAACAGTATCTGGACTTACTGGAGGATATCCGGATGTCACCACTGGACAACCAGCGACCCCCGGTGAAAGACAAAACCCGGAATCCATCAGTCATCGACCCTATAAGGAGGTTTCACCCTGCCGCTTTATCCCTCCAATGCGCCGCCCTAAGACGTTGACGGATGACTAACCTCTATAAATGCATGTGGTACGTTCTACCCCATATCCCACAGAACATGTACTTCACACTCCCAGACCTGCCGGGAATCTGCCAAGATCCCTTCTCTCCGTCTTTCAATCCTCACTATCAAGCTGTCGCTTCCGAGTCCAAAGTTTGGATCGACAATCTCGGGATTCTCTCTGGAGAGAAGCAACAATACTTCTCCATCTCCGCTTTCGAGTTCCTCGCCGCGCATACGTATCCGTATGCTGGCCGGGAGGGGTACAGGACCTGTTGCGATTATTTGAACACTACGTTCATCCTAGACGATCATAGCGACGATGAGGGTGGGAAAGGTGCTCGTCAGATGGCGGATTCATTTATGAATGCGCTGAGGGACCCTACCTGGGACGATGGAACACCTTTCTCTAGAATGGCTAGAGAGTCGGTCTGCTCGAGCTCACATAGGACTCCGGTGATACTAACGCGGTGGGATACTTTATCCAGGTTCAGAGAACGTTTGGCACCAGCGAGTGCCACAGCCAGACAGCGCTTCATTGATAGGTTCGACCATTACCTCAACGCTACCGTCCGTGAAGCGGAAAACAGAGAACAAGGGATGATCCTTGGTCTAAGTGATTACCTGGAACTTCGAAGGGGCAACAGTGGGGTGTACGTTGCTGGCGCCTTGCTCGAATGCATCCTTTCGATCGACCTCCAGCCGGAAGTGTTCAATCACCCTGCGCTGTGGAACCTCACCAAGATTGCTGGTGACATGGTCTTCACCGCAAATGCAAGTCCCAAGTTTTATTGGAAAGCTCGCTTTGCTACTCCGAATCTGACAAACCTCACTTTGCAGGATATCTATAGTTACAACAAGGAACAAGCAAGCAGTCACTCAGCCAATAATCTCATCACCGTCATCCAGCATGAACGAGGGGTCGGTTTGCAGGAGGCCATGGATATCGCTGGAGATTTCTTCGCAAATTGCGCAGAGGAGTTCAATACTTGGAAGAAGCGGTTGCCGAGTTGGGGCCCAGAGGTCGATGCTGCCGTTTCTGAGTACATCAAGGGAATGGGAGCTTGCGTGAGAGGGTATATCGAGTGGAGCCTCACTGGCCCCAGGTACTTCGGTAGCTCGGTCGAGGAAGTGAAGAAAACTAGACGGGTAGCTCTCGCAGCCAAGGTTGGCTGAGGCGGTAGTACGTATCCGTGTGTGGATAGATTTAAATTTCTTGTTTCCTTTGTTCAAATATCACCATTTACATTCAGCCATCCCTCGCAGGCCCCACCCAGTCGGTGCCAGACGCGAATGGCTATCCAAAATGTGGGGGAAGCGTAACCATGCGACGACACCAACAACCGACGTGGGCGACATCTTGTACTCGAGATGAGGGGAAGTGGAAGTGAGGATGAAGTGAGAATGCGACAGTGAAGAATTTGGCATGGGCCAAGCTCGAGTCGTTTTGCACCTCACCTCTTCCACATTCAGATGCAAGTCGAATGACGGTACATGAGTAGACGCAGGTCTGCACCCGGAGATGCTCCCACATCGTCTAGTTTGTCATCTTTCTTGTCCACAAATAACTTCCGATGACATCCTTCCCAGCACCGTAACACATCGTCGATTTCCGTCAACTTAGCCGATCATTTCCTCCGTTCCCCGGCTGATCCGTCTTATAGAACGCTTCGGCTATCTCCGGTCAGGCGAAGCTTCGAACAACTCGAAACTGAGTTTGACAAAGCCTATCCTCTGTTTTACATATTACATATAGGTACAGGTGCAAGAAATCGTAAACTCTCCAGTCCGCAGAAGATTGAAAGTTCAGTAAGGGATACGAAACCATTCAGCGAACTCGTCGAACTCGTCGCCCCCATTGGTTAATCCCGGCATGGCCGATGTATCGTCGGAGTAACCAAAAGCGCTGAAGTCTAACCCTTCAGTGGGTCCAGACAATCCGTAGTCCTCGGAAATTTTCAAACCCCTGTCGACGACCGTGTCGGCGGATAGTGGGTACCACTGCACGGGGAACTCGTAGCCGAAGGAGGGGAATTGCGGTGAGACCGACGCTGGCAGTTTTGGAACTTCGAGCTCGGGAGACTCCGTTTTGGGTGAAACTATCGGTAGCGATAAGGTAGGCTCTTTTTTCTGGACGCCGGGTGGTGAGCTCGTCGGATTTGGAATCCAAGGATGTTCAAACTTACAGCAGCAACAATTTGAGTGACAACCTCTAAAACTTGGTCTTGGAGCGATTCCGTCTTGACCACAGGAGAGCCTTGAGAACGGGGAAGGGTCAAGATAGGAATCTCGTTGGTTGGGACGAACGACAGGCTGGGTGAGTGAGAAGAATCGTCTTGTGACTCTACCACTGGCACTGGAATAGCGGGGATCGAGGGCTTGTAGGCATTCTTCTTGCGTTTCTTGACGGGGGGTTGGGACACGGCTTGGACACCCCTCTCCACAGCGGCGGCGAAGGAGGCAGAACGAGGTCGCTTCAAGTTGACCTTTTGCTCGACAATCTGATCAAGCAAACCACCCTCGCTAGATCCCGAGATTTTCGGCGGCTTGAGATCTCTGACACCTTGAGCCACTCGGGCAGCAATGACACCACAAAGCTCGTCATTATCGGTCTCCTCCTTTTTCACCTTCTTCGCGGCCTTCTCCTTCGCCGTCAGATTATACTTGTGCTGGGGGTATAGTTGAGCGTGCTCGTCCTTGAGTTTCCTAGCCTGATCCTGATACGGGACACGCCTGGGCTCTTCAAGGGCGTTCCAGCAATGCGCGGCGATGCGGCTGATCTGACGATGATCACGCTCTGGTATCGTTGCCTTGTTGAACCTCCAGAAGTCTGACCGGAAGAGCATAAAGGCGTTGGGAGGGCGAGGCGCGTTTCCATTCTTGCCCTTGCGCCGGCGGCATTGGGAATGGAGATCGGGCGGTGGAAGCTCGCGCTGATTGGCAAACGCGCACAGATGTTGGATGGTTTGCAGCGAGATGGGTGCGTTGTAGTTTCCGGTTGCGACGACGGGGTGTCCGACGAGTGGCTCAGTGGCGGCGTAGGGTATATCGAGGTAATCGAAGCCACCAGGAACGTACTGATCCAAAGCTATGATCGCCAGATCGGGTGGTGGTCAGCTTCAACGCTCTCTCTCATAAGGACCAGGATGGGACGTACGATCAGGTAGGGTTTGGTTAGAGAGTCTCCTCGATCTTCGTACGATTGGCATCGGTGTGGCGTAAAGTGGTCTTGCCCCGAGGATTTACTCAAAGGGGATAGAGGAACAGGGCGAGGTAGAAAGACGAAGAGGTATATGAGAGAGTCAAGACAAGAGGATACTGACCATTGTACTACCTGTAGTCTTTTATACGACACGCAGGATTCCAGATCCGCATACAGTTCACTCAATAGTCACATTCGCAGGCGCCTTTGCCGCATTTCTTTCCATCAACTCGTGCATCAACTTCCTTTCCTCGAAGATTCACACACGCGTCCCAAAAAATTTCCAATTTCGTTGCAGTTATATCTCCACTGAAACTCGTTTGCTTCCGTGGAACCAGGGGTCGAGAGATATAGATTCAGTGAAAGATCTCTCCCTTTGTGCTTCTGACAATGCGCGCCTTTCAATGTGTCCACTTTGTTCTGTTAGGGCGCGGTCAGACGCTCGTCGGACACCGAGTCAGAGACCAGGTGGTGCCTGTCGCGACGTCTCGGATGTCGGGATGTTGTAATCTAGCCACAAAGGCTGATATCTGTGGCTCAGACAGCCTTCCCACCCTCGACCTCACGTTTCGATCCAGACGGCCGGGAACCTAGGCTTTAATCTCGCGCAAATACGCAGGTGCCCCCGTACATCGAGTGGCTCAATAGGTGCAGATAGAACTCAAGATAATGGTCATCTGTTCCGAGATTCGAGGTGACGCCATGTCGGGGCTAGACCACCGTCCCCCTTGTCAATCAGCGTTCCGGCTTTACGCCACACCTTCGTGTGCGCCACTCCCAAATCGGTTACGCACTCGTCCCCAATCAGGTCATCTAACCTGACGATTCACCCAGAAGAGGAACAAAGGAAGTATGTGCTCAACTCTCTGCCTCCACCGTTGCTTTTCTTTCCACCTTCGCCTTCCTGCGTTTCGAACCCGCAATCATATCCCTGGCATCAGTGCACACACCAAGTGACTCAGTTAATTTCGGCTCTCGGCGCGTTCGAGGTCACTCACCGCTTCTTTGAAGCCAGATTGCGTCCGATGGATCTGGCATTGTTGACTGCATCCGGTCGTTTGACTCGACCCATTTGCCTTCGTTTCATTTTCGATGGTTTAGGAAGCTTTATCACCCATTCCGGTACGGGTGACCCCGATTGCAACAGCACGTTCGCGATACTGTGGGAGTGGTCAGAGGGTGGGTGGCCTTTTTTTATATAACCAAACACTTACGGCTTCAGGAATGGCGCGTCGTCATTCGTAAAATACGTAACAGCTTTTCCCTCCCGACCCGCGCGTCCGGTCCGACCTAAAGGCGAGCTAAGCTTAACGCACAGAGAATCTGCCATCTCATACCTATCCGATGAATATAACTCTGCACGCTCTGTGGAAAGTCGTAGTTGATGACCTCCATGACTCCCTTGAAATCCATACCCCGAGCCATCACTTCTGTGCTTATCATGACCCAACTTTCACCCCGCCGCATCCTTCCGATCGCATCTTCCCGTTCCTTTTTCGTCATACCCGCATGGAGGCAATCTACGTTCGGAACGCCATTGATCACCAACTCCTCTGCCAGAGAAGAAGCCCTGGGTTGAGTTGATGTGAAGACTAAAACAGGTGGCTTGTACGGTTGGGATAGGCGGGTGAGGAGTGTGGGTAATTTGGAAGAATCATCAGCTACGTATGTCAGCGATTGAGCAATCGATGGTAGAGGTGTATCCCTATCGAGGATAGTGAGTAACGGCGCGTCTGGATGAAGGATCAAAGATCGTACTTCAATCCGACGACGACCCGAATCGGGTCACGGAGGACGTCAAAAGCAACCTTCTCCGCATTCGCCGGTAACGTAGCGCTGAAGACAGCCTTTTGAATATTTGGGTGCGAGCATGCCGCGAAGATCTCTTCAATCTGATCCAGGAACTCGGAGTCTAGCATTCGATCCGCCTCATCAAGAATCAGATGCCGTACACTGTTGAACCAAATCAAAGTCCCATCCCGAAGCGCGCGGGCAGTGAACACTCACTTGCTCAAGTCCAGGTGACTCTGCTGAAGTGATGTAACGAGTCGCAGCGGAGTACTGATAATGATATCTATATCGCCATAATCATGAGAAAGAGAAAGCGTGGAGAGACGTCGAGACAAACTCACCCACTTTATCCCTCACATTCTTGTCAGCCAGAGTAGATGCAGTTGCCTTGCTGAACAAGATTATCCTCCATTTCCGTCCCTCGGCCAACTTCAAGCACTCGTTATGGATCTGATGCGCCAATTCGCGAGTAGGTGCGAGTATGACAGCACGGGCTCCGGAACCAAAATCCCTCTTTCCTTTCGAGTTCGGGGAGTCGAGGGCGATCATCGTAGGGAGAAGGTATGAGAGGGTTTTCCCTGTACCCGTTGGCGAAATGGCAGCTAGATCTCGATTCTGTACAGATAAGAATGTCGGGGTAACGGCCGGAGAGATTGCACCAAACTCACCTCGAGAAGGATAGGAATCGCATACGACTGAATACTCATCGGCCTCGAGTATCCGTACTTCTCCAAGTTGGAAGAGATGTGGGAAGGGAGCGAGTACCGCGTTCGGAGTTCATCGAATGTTTCGAAGTAAGGGGGCACATTTGAACCCTTCGTCTTGACTTGATGCCGTTGTGTAACCGGTTGTTCCTCCGCTCCTACGATAGAGCCGGCGTCGCTCTGAAGTTCCTCATCTTCCTCGTCCTCAGAATCGCTAACTTGCTTCCTTCGTTTCTTTCGACCACCAGGCTCGTTCGACTGTGACTTCCTCTTCCCTCCTGCGTCCTGAGTATACTTGAAAAAATCCAACTCAGCCGGTAGGTGATTGTTCCCCGTTTTCTGCGCAGAAGGTGCATATTTGTTCGAAGTACTTGACCTCTACTTAGGAGCGTGAACGATTAGACTGCTGTGAGATGAAGATGGAGATACTCACATTGAACGGCCTAACATCGTCCCGATACTTCTGCTTGTCGAACTTTACACCTCCGCGAGAGAGTAGATGGAAAGCTTCCATATCCAATAGTGCCGGTTGGGGTTGGCAGACCGCGTTCGTGAGCAAGATTTTTGCGAATGATCGAAATTCACACGGTAGCTCGTTCTCGCAACTAATGTGCAGATGATTTTACCAGAGTCGGTCTTCCGAGGAGGATGGATCATAGTAACAACAACACACATTAGATTAACAGCTACAAAACTTTTACGCCGGCATATACTCTCACGAACGCCCTCCCTTCTTCTTCTTGTTTACGACTTTGAATCCCCATTCGCTCTGCGCAGGCTTTGGTTGGGTTTTCACAACATCGGCGATAGATTGGGTCTTTCCGGGCAAGTTGGAGGATGCATTACCTTTCGGCTTGGTGGTCGCATCTGCCTTTCGCTTGCTCACAAATTCAGCAGCAAACCTACGGCCATCCAGCGTCGTACTGTTGGCGTAGATCAGGTCTGAGATGATCTCCACAGTGGTCGGATCCGGGTCCAACGGGAAGGACAGGAGCATAGACGTGATATCCTCGACTGTAGAAAGGAGGGAAATTAGCATCACTTTCGAGACACCGAATGCTGGTTACGTACGGTTCACACTCTGGTTCAACCCCTTGAGCGAGTCACTGAGCCATTTGAGAAAATCAAGCGAAGGGTTCGCTGCGGCATCCTCGTGCTTGGCAGCGGGGGTAACAACCTTTGCGGGAGCAGGTGAGCGAGGAGACGGACTAGCACCGTTTGTTGGGGGTCTTGTGGCCAAGGATGGAATGGGAGGAGAAGAAACCACCACTGCTGGTCGAACATGCTGAGAGACGACAGAAGATTTTCCATTGGCACCAACAGTCGTCCAGGCAGGACTGGGAGTAACTGTGGGTGTCTTGAGGTCTATTAGTGTCGGGACAAAATGATCAAGCGCAAAGACAAATACCTTGGACACAGCTTCTGCTTGGGATCGCCGCACAACAGCGTTGATAACCTCCTTCTCCTGGGCTTGTTGTTGCTCGGCCTTCTTACGTCGTTCCTCTTCCTGGATCTCCTTCATGGTCTTCTTCGTGGCTGGAGGTTTCACGATATTGGTCCACACCGGGACCGTAGGAGTTGGGGACCCGGCCAAGATAGGTTCCTTGCGACCGGTCTGGACTTGAGAAGTTGGAAGACCCCAGGAGGTTGTTGTCGGGACCGGTGGATCATCTGCTGACGTGTTAATATTTCGAGCTGCGGCAGCTACACGCTCGCGTTCAAGGGCAGCCTTCCTCGCTTCAGACTGTTTGGCTTCAGCTTCCTGAATTTCGCGGAACCCGATCGAAACGCCTGAAGCCTTCTTCCCATCGTCGTCCTTGGACCAAACAGTCTTGACAGGCGGAGAATGAGCAGAGACCGAAGGTGTTGCCTGGGGCTTGCTAGGTAGTGAAGGCTGCGGTTGCTGTTGAACCTGTGGCTGTGGTTGAAGTTGGGAAACCGTTCCCTTGGTGGGAGACACAGATTTCTTGCGAGGTTTAGTGGCCGGAGGCTCGAGAACTTCATCCTGTGTGACCGGTGGGATCTCAGTCGGGGGTTGTGCCGCAGGCACGTCTTGTTGCGGAACTTCTGGCGCATGCAAGTTTGATTCTGTTGCGACAGAAACCACCTCCGGTAACACAGGGAGTGTTGGTTCCGGGCGGAGTTGTTGCTGGTTGTGTTGTTCGAGGTTACTGACAGTCAAGCTGCTGGTGCCATCTCCAGTTGACCAGCCGTCCGGAGAATGTTCGGAAGGAAGCGTAGACCATGGGGTTCTGACACTTCGTTCCCATGAAGAGGACTGTTGAGGTTGCGCAAGGGCGTTGACATGCCGGGGTGACTGATATGCGGGGTCAAACATCCCAACACGTTTCAAAGATAAATCGGGTGTTCCCCAAGGTGAGGCGGAAGGAGTGTAGTTGTGTGCGGGCAAGTGAGACACCGACGGCGATGTAGGTTGCACGATGTTCGTGAGGTGATTTTGGTGGAGTTGTACTGGAGGGGTTGCAGGTAAGAAGGAATTGTGACCAATGACAGTGCTGGTGGAAAAGCTGAGTTCGGGTTGGTATGAACCGGGGCCGCTGTTAGATTGATCAGGCGAAGAACGGGCGTGAGGTAACTGATTCCTGACTGACGATTGCAGATGATTCCCAGGAATACCCTCACGATGAATGTCTTTGAGGAATGATCAGGAATACTCCACTGACGGGAGGCAAAAACTTACCACTAAAGCCGTAAGTGGCGGTGGTGTTGGAGTAGGGAGAACGACCGAGACCGTCAATAGAAGGATCGATGTAGGGGCGTCTGTTCGCACCAATAGCATTAATGGGGGGTTCGGTGTTTCCAAATATATGGTTTGCTGGACCGGCAGAGGATGAAGGAGATGCCGATTGGCTATTGCCGTTGATGTAAGAATCGAGCGTTGAAGTACGCAAAGAACGTATGGGCACTGGTTGATGAGGGGCACCGAAAGAGTTCATTTCGCGTTGGTGTGAAAGTGAGTCGCTTGGGCTCTCAAGGCGTCTTGTCAGTCCAGGCGGGCCGGGCGGGACAGGTCCGATTATAGGTGAAAGGAATATCTTGGGTCCAGCCGCTCGGCGAGTTAGTTCCCCCACGGAAATCCATTCGGTATCGATTTGGGTCCTCTTCATCAGGAGATCCGGGGTAAAGTACCCCTGGTCGTGCCAAGATTGCATAACATCCGCAAGGAAAGGACCTGCACCAATTCAGAAGTCAAGCCCTCCGAGGAATCACAAGCACTCACCTTGTACGATTCCCTGAGTGTCCAAGTAGGACCATTCGATGACTGTAAGGTCCGTCGTTCCTGCGATATTATGAACCTGGCTCTGCGCAGTGGTAGTAGATTCGGTGGAGGTCATGGTTGCCGATGGAACGTTCGAAAGATGTTCTTGACCACTATCATCGATTAACTGATTTCGACTGAGCGCGTGACCTGCCTCGGTTTGCTGGAAGGCTTCGTCATCCTGCTGATCCCGCTGCGGTGAGGACTGGGTTATGGGTGCCTTGTCCAAGATTAAGGGCTTATCTGCCCGATCAAATCCTTGCACTCCGTCCGCCTCATCTTTCAACTTCATCTCCGATATCTCATCTACCTGCCCATTGATTCCACCGGAGTCGCGCACAGCTGATCCAATGCGGGGTCTCGTTTCAGAGCCCCTCCGTCGCATGTTCCACGGTTCGCCACTACCCAGGACGCCGTCGAAACCTGACCCGTTCCTCGCTCTCGGGGGTGGTGGGGCAGTATCTCTAGGCGATGCGAGTGGCTGTTGAAGGCCAGAGACCGAAAGCTTTCGCGGAGTTCCGAGTGTGGGTTGGTCTAGGGGAGACCATTGTAAGAGGGAGCATCGATTAGGTGCAAATGGAATCATTCTTGCCTCCGCTATCCCTCCTCCTAGCTCCGAGGAATGACCCGAACCTCTCCCGCATGGGGCTCGTCCCGCTAGATGAATCGCGGCTCAATTTCGGTCGATCGAGGCCGGTGGTTGACAGAGGAGTCAGATAGTCACTGGTCGACTGCCGCCTCCGCATCTCGGAATTGAGTGGCCCAGAGAACAGCTAATGTTTGACAGGGGACAAGACATCAAAGAAACATAATGAGTTGTAGGCTTCGTGCGATGAGGACGGACAGCGAAGCGTACTGACCCTCTTCTCCATGTCACTCATCTCCTTCGTCCCAATAGGATCTGCTCCGATTTCCCTGATAATTCCGTCCCAACATTCCACCTCCGGACCCAGAGTCGTCTTCACCCCCTCCCGGTAAACCCTGATCATTTCCTCTTTGGAATATCGGAGCGTGTGACCACCGTCCCGTTTCTCAGAATGAACAGCACCAGAAGTGACTGAGGCAGAATAACTCAAGGTGGGAGGTGTCGGGGCTGTAGGATTTAGGCCCGAGATCGCGGTCGTGCTTCCGGGGTGGAAATCCGTCTGTGAAGAGCGCGAGGCTGGTGTGGGTTGTTTGCGCATCCATTCCGGACCGAAGTGCATGGTTGTAGTCGCCATTTTATCGAGAAATGTGTTTGAGCAGGAGAATAATTCGCGAGAATCGTTGTCGTAGTATCGGGGAAGGTTACACGGATTTCAGGGTTTCTCAAGAACGTCCTCATACTCCTAGCTGGGTCCCACCCTAAACTAATCACGTGACTCAAAGTTCCTAAAAAAGAAGAAAAGCGTTCTAAGCACCGGGGCGTGGCCAGGCTTTCCAAATAACCAAATGAATTATAGGATAACTGGCTTGTTACATAGATTACGATGCGGAGGCCACCCGCCATTTGGTTACAGGCAATGCTACAAAATGTGTCAACAACCCATCAAAATAGGAAGCTGGCGAACGGAGCTCACCCTCGAGGCGTTTGGCTGTGGGTATAATGTAAACAACCAAGGTCAAGACGCCGAGGACCAGACAAATTGCAGAGACGTAGTAGTAACCGTCTTGTACGGTAACGCATTGGCCGTTCATGCTCTCACACAGAGATTTCCCTTGTTCCGAAACACACTCCTGGGCTGGAGTGCAAGTCAGTGAGGTCTTTATGCGAAGAATCCACGCCGTACCCTTTATGGTGATGTCTTTGCCGGCATCGTTTAGCTTGCAAGTTGCGACACTGAAATAATCGACGCCCTTCAAGACAAAATACCTGGGCCACGTTCCACCAAGGTTGCTGAAAGTGTTCAACAGCTGTTCAACCCGATGAGTTTACATATTCGTCTGATCGAGATAAGGCGCCGACCGTCATGTAGGTTCCCCCAATCAATGGATCCGATATTATGGTATGGAACGCGGATACGCCGACGAACTGGATCGTTCTGCAAGCAACAGCGTCAATTTCGAGAAGGCTCGATGGGGTAGAAAAGGGTACCCTGAGAAACTTTGGAGAACACTGTGGGCAACGAGGAACGCGAGGAACCCCTTCGTCATTGGGGGTAACGGAAACCAATAAACAATCAAGGTCGACGATAGGGCAAAACCAAGCCGGGGCCAAAAAGCAAGTAACCAAGGCCGCAGGGCTCTACCACTAGTGGAAAACTTGCCGGCAATCCATCCTCCCGCCATCTGGAAGGGAAAATCCAAGAGAACGATAATGGCGAGGTCCTCTTTCTTGAGTCCCTTTTCGACCATCTTGAGTTGAGTCACAGCTTCGTTCGCCTGGAATCCAATCTTGGCAACAAAATGCAACGCAAGAAGGGATTGTACATCTGGGGAATTGGATTGTGAATCAAGGTTCTAGGTGACTATCAGACAGGGACTCACGCTTTAACTTGCAGATATCCCAGATCGTGAGGTAGACTCGTTTAACATCCATTTCATTCACGTCAAGATCTTCTTTGTCCTGTGTGAGGAAGCTCGGCGGTCAAGCCTATATTCCATCCACTAAACGCACCTCCTTCACAAAGAACAGCCATGCAGTCACAGAATAACAAGCCAGTCCCCAGAACCGAAGGTATCCGTCCATCGTTAAACGTGGGATCCCCCACTTATTACTAGAAACTCCTCAGAATATGGGGGATACCAATTCCGGTTCACGTACGCGAACGCCTCGCTGTTCAGAGCCAGGAAGACAGTGAATGAAGCAAAGTAGCCGGTAGTCAAGCCAATGGTTTGACAGGTAGATGCATATGAGAGATTTTCCTCTGAGAGCAACGTGAGTGCCCAGCCTACGGAACGTATTAGTTGCAGCTTACGATGCCATGGAGGCTCATACCGTCTACCGCGATATCTAAAGTCATAGTTAATGGCTATCGTCCTACATAAGAAATTCGACGAACCTTGCGTGGCTGAGAAAAAAACCAACCCAGTGAATGCAGCTGACAGAAGATATATATCATCCGTCGGCTATGATAGGGGCGGTCAGAACCCCGTTCTCTGTGTGAATGGACTGGGCTCCTCACGTTTTGGATGAGTTTTTCAGCGTGAAATGACATTGCGAACATGATTGTACCAATAATTAGTTGCATAGGTATAATCCAAGACTTGCGCCGCCCGATAGATGGGAGGAATTTTGAATCGACAATAGGTGACCAGAAGAGCTTGAGGGAATAGGGGTAGCTTGCGAGAGAGAAGATAGCCAGTTGCGAATACGATAAATGCTCCCTAAGCAGGAAGGGTACAGAGCCTATGAGCAACGTAAGCATCAAATGCGGATTATATGGGATACTTGCGGACCTAATGCAAGACCAAGCTACGAGCATAGAGTCAACGCTACTGCTCACGTTACAAACACGGTGGATTAAAACTTACAGGAACGCCCTGGATCAAATCTAAAGGAAGTTAGTGACATTCCATGATAACAGCACGAAAACTCACAGAGTACACACAGAAGACCCATAGACCGTTTATCCTTGGTAGACATTGGGAGTTTCTGTCGACTTGCCCTAGCAGAACCACCACCCGAAACGCCAACAGCAGCCTGGCGTCGCTCATCCTCCTCGAGAAGAGTGAGCTCTACTTCGTCAGTGTCATGTGCGCTGTGCCCGTGAGTGCGTGATTGTACTCTGACGGTGTCCATAGAAGAAGTTATGCCACGAGCTTCGCTGAGAGAGTGAGTACCGGGCATGTCCTGCAGAGAAGAAACCTGCTTCGACAGTTTGGTGGTCGAGATAACTTTCCCTTTGCGCTGCCTCGAACTCATCGAGGCGGTTTTCAGGAATTGATGACCGAGTCTTTGGTGGAGAACACGTGGCAGAGAGGCGTGATGTCGGAGAATGCCGTTGTTCCGCACCAAGATCGGAAGTTCAAAGTTCAACATATCCCCGTGACCATGCCGGAGGTCATCGAGATCGTGTCTGATAGTGAGGAAGAAAGAAAGTAAGATATTCAATCGCGTCTCGTCTACTGCACTTACGAGCGACGCGTAGAAGAGAGTCTGCTGCGAAGACGCCAGTAGTCATCGAAATCTCATCCTCCGAAGATGACCACGGTGCCACGGCCAGACCACGGCCAGCAAAGTACGCGCGCAGTCGCTCAGATGACTTGTGTACCTGATTAAATTCTAGGAGTAAGCCTCTGAGGCATCGTGCGACACGAAATATAATCGAATCGAGCTCAGAGTCCAAGGACGAAGCTGCACGGAATGAGCCACCTGCGGATGTCGTTAACCTAACATTGGGCAATTCGGACGACCAACACCCCATTCCGACTAAAGATAGAACAAAACTGCCCGCACCTCCAGCTGTTGTAACCAGATACCAGTCGCTCTACTCTGATAGCGAGGACTCAGACGGCGACGTGTTCGAAGACGCCATTGACGATTCCATTCTCACGTTGTAAGTTCAACACAATACTGAGACTTAGTCCTGACCTGATCTCCATTCAAGCAATCCTCCGAAATCAGAAAAGAAACCCATCAAGGTTACCCCTACGGTAGCGAAGACTCCGTCCCGCGAGACTGCACCAAGGAAGCGAACAGCAACACCAAAGCAACTCTCCACTTCTGAGACCCAGCTAACAACACCCTCTACTTCGCGCGGCCTGGGCAAGATCTCGAAGCAGGCACGGGCAGCTGCAGAACGGAAAGAACTAGAAGAATATGCACAACAATTTTTCGATGATGTGAACAAGACCGTCTTCGAAAACGGCCTTCCGCCTGACACGAAACTTGCCTGGAACGTAAGGCTACTTACCACCGCTGGTCGTGCACGTTGGCACAAGTAAGTCCAGCTGCCCTGAACGTGGAACGTCGACTGGAGGTTACTAGGAATCGACACGGGGAAGAGTCCTCACAAATAGAACTTGCAACCAAAATCCTAACTTGTAAAGGTTGGGAGCCCAAAATATTCGGGGCTCGCTTGCCAACCCTTTTGTAGAGCGTATCATGAATACCCTATCACACGAAATGTGCCACCTGGCTTCGTGGGTGATCGACAAGCAGCCGAACGAGGGACACGGTCGGATCTTTAAGAAATGGTGAGGACCAACGAGAGTATTCCGCCTTTCGTTCAGTTCTCACTAGCAATAGGGGTTCTCGGGTGATGAAAGCATACCCAGATGTAGAGATCACTGTAAGCAGTCGCTTCGTAATCTGCCTGAGCAATTGCCGCTAACCCCTCTGAAAGACCCGACATACCTATGAAATATCCTACAAATATGAATGGAGTACGTTTACCTCCCTGATTTCCATGAGAGATACAGTGCTCATGTCGAGCAGAGTGTGCCGATTGTTCTAAGATGTTCGCACGCGATTCTTATTCCCGGGCTGGGCTAACGTGTCTCGCTGCAGATATGGTCGACACAGCAAGTCGATTAATCCTGACGAATGCTGTGAGGCGATCAAAAAATTACATCGTGCCCTAGTCACTCATAAATACCCCCTCACAGTGTGCGGAGCTTGCAAGACCGGAAATCTCGTTCCGTTATTTGCAACACGGACGCCTCAGAAACCCAAGGCTAGTTCAAGTGGGAAGATGGCCACTACTCAACCGAGAGGTACGAACTGCACAACACTAGTGCTACGAACACTCACGTGGAACTCGATGAAACCCTCAGACTCGCCCCTCCGCGGACCAGACTTGCACATCAATGTTCCAACGGATGATGACCCATCGGACTTTTTGGACGACCTCACTGCTGCTGTTCGGGGTATCACAATATAGACTATAGTTCGCCATGCACTCTGTCATCCCCCCCAATCTCCTGCGTTTTCCTTTTGCTATGATTGTTTTCACTCCGTCCAATATTCCAGTCGACAAAGTGCTCTATGTGCTACATGTTACGTTACAACATCCAGTACAATGATACACAAAGCCGGATATATGCAAAATAAATAAAACCTTCAGAAGCGATCATATGATCTCGAAACCCTGATCGGAAGCTGAGCCCCATCTTCAAGCCTACCCTTGACATACGGTCGGGTGACAACAGTGTTGAACTTCCGAATCCCCGCGACGGGCTCAAAGGTGAAATCTCGTGCCAGCGCAGAAATGAACGCCTTCATCTCTAAGATAGCAAATCTCCACCCGATGCATGAACTCGGGCCTTGTGAGAACGACATGACGTTCGCCAGACCGGGGTGGCGAGCTGGTAGCCTCTCAGGACACATCCAGCGGTCGGGGCTGTGAACGCAATGGTCAGCGTCTGACCTAGTGTAGACATGATGGATGTAACTTACTCAAAGTTTAGAGCATCCTTTCCCCAGATATCCTTGCTCATATTCAACCCCTCTATGGGTATGTGGACGTAAGAACCCTCACGGATGTGAACCTCTCGCATAACCGTGCCGTCCCGCAGCTTGATAGGGTGAGAAAGAGGGATCGTATCGTCCTGTATTGCCACACGTATCGTGCTGTGAGCTGGTGGACAAAGCCGGAGTGTCTCCTGCACGACGGCATTCAGATAGGGAAGCTTGTCCACCAAACTCACGTCCTCGATGGAGTGAAGTGACTGCAGCTCTTCCCTTAAGCGTTTTTGGACTCGCGGATTAAGGGAAAGGTGATGAAGGCACCAAGCGGTCGCTAACGAAGTCGTATCCGATCCTGCGAATAGAAGTGTGCTGATTTGATCCACGAGCTCCTCGTCTGACATCCGCCGAGCGGAGTCCTCGGACAGGTTAGATTTGACTGGGGTCTGGGTCAGACACATCAAATATGCGAAAGTGACATGGGCCTTACTGAGAAGACTCAGGATATCTCTGTCTGGGACATCGTTTGCTTGGTGGGACTTTGCGAGAATTTCTTCGCGCTTCGCGGCAACTATACGATGACCAGCATCGTTTATCGTCTTTCTGCTATGGCGAATTATTCTCGTTGCAGCATCGGGCTGGGATATGCGAGTCAGTTACTCAATGAACGAATAAGACATCGTTCCAAACCACCCTACCAAAATATCCTCGATAATTGGAAACCATAGCGCAAACAGCCCCTTGAAACCAGGTGGCTTCTCTGCAGCTTGCAACATTTCTCTGAATGCAGTGCAAACCTCTTCGCGTCTGTCCATCAAGGAGTCGAAACTATGACCAAAGCTAGCTAGCCCGATAGCATCCAATGTAACCCTGTTCATCCAATCGCAGACGTCTACGATGGATCCCGAGGGGACGCCCTTTGTGGAAGATAAATTTGCAGCATCGTTTTCCCTATCTCCAGGTGGTGGCGTTGATGGAGGGGTAGGGTAAGGCATAGAAAATGAAGGGCCGATAATCTTGTCCCAGCAATCGCGTAACTCTTCTGCTTTCTGAACAAAGATGGGATACATCTCCTTCAGCGCTGCAGAATTAAACGCAGGTGCCAATATTCGCCTCTACCACCAACCAACACTGAAACATTAACGCCACAATCAATAATGCGACAGTAACATGTTTCGTACCTGCCATCTATGCTCTTGGCCCTCCTTCGCAAACACGCCTTGTCCGATTAATCGTGACAGGAACTTTTGCGTTTGCCACGGCTTCTCGTATTTCGGTGAGTTCAAAACATGACCAATGGCACGAAAATCGAATGTGATGAGCCTGAAATCAAACTTGTTTTCGTTCCAGACAGTCAGTCTCGTTGCGGTAGACGCCTATCTGTGGAAGCACCCACAGCGCCAAAACCGTGGAATCGCCAGGTTCTGCCGTATTTCTTTGTCCAGACCTCATGGGTCTTAGGAGACTGGTTTGGGCTAGAATCGATATTTTCGTAAGCGTTTTGCGAGAGATGGGAACATGGGTCGGACGCTTACTCCATAAGTTCCCAGAAATGGTTTTCCCAGTAACCCGCTCTCGGGCCTGGTAGTCGCCGGAGAGGATCGGATAGAGGTGCGAAAACGAATAGATCTAGAACCCATAGCGCTCCCCTGAACGCGAAGACGGTCAAAGAGGCGAACAGCAGTTTCGAGGCAGCTGTGAAGAGACAGGAGAGACAGAGAACCAGCTCGGCCATCGTACAAGGAGGGCACCAGAACCGCAAGTAAGGATGCCCCCCATCGCTGAGACATTTATATACTCGGGCATGGAATGTAGATTAGATCCTGTGCGACCTGAGGGCTTGCATGGGGCCGTATCAAGCAAGGTCTCAGCATGTTGCGGTGAATTGACGAGATGGATCCTCGTAAACCGCACCACGGCCGCGCGACCCTCCATCTTGAATTGAAACGCTGGTCCATCTTCGCGTCCGTCCTGGACCTGTTCGGTTTCACATCGATAAAGCCGTAAGACTTGTCCCTCTTTTTTATTCGCGTGAGCAAAATCTTGTCTGTATGGGTTCCAGGTCACACGAGGCGTCAACGAATGCGTGAGAATGCGATAAAGTACATGTACATGGTAGATTGAATAAATACACAACATGATGAGAGAATGTCCTTGCAGATCCGTTTAGATAATTGCCAGAAGTATACCCCAAGAAAGAAAGAAAATTAAATTCCTTGCTCTGCTCGTGCCTGAGGGGATAGGAGGTTTGGATACCTCGAATCCTCTGTTCGGCCATCCTCAAGTAGAGACAAGGAGGAGAGTAAAGGAGGTTCGCAGTCAGGAAGTTTCTCCTTGAACAATTCGTATGTATCAGCAACAACCTTCCACCATTGGACCAAGATGGTGGCCTCTTCCACCGGAAGGGCAGACACTCGAGTTTGGAACACCTTCATGGCTCTCTTCCAGCACATCTACGTTGGTGCGGTGAGAGACACACACGAGCGCGGAAATATTTACTTACCCCAAGTAGTAAATCAAAGTAATTGTATTCTTCCATCACCATACCTTCGGTTAGCCTTCCCAGAGTTGATAATGCAGCGTCACAGCAGTATTCCATGGCAGGAGCAGCAGGGTAGTCCGTTGGGGCAATGGTGAGATAGAGGTTAGCCAGGTAGGCCAGACACGATGTGCAGTTGCTCCGGATCACGTCCGAGGATTCCTTATCTCCGACGGAACTGAACCATTCAAGGTGCTTCTGCAGCGCATCCGTGTGCGCCTGAAGTTGGCCAATCGACTTGCTGCAGAGGGTACGCCAGTCTTTCAGCAGCGTGGCTAAAATTACCTTGAGTTCGTGCTTTAACTCAGACCGCACCGTGCGAAACTTACTTTGTGACGGGTAAACTCCAAGAACGAATATTGCGTCCCGAATCAGCAGGATACCACGAGTACGCATAATTAATGGGCAGATGTCAAAAACGAAAGGGTATGACATCTGTGTGATCTCAGTCGGTCATGTCAAAAGTTAAAGATTGCAGAAGGTTTGGTACCTCGAGTTCAGTTCGAAATTCTTCCTCGAGCCTAGAAGTCGCCTGCGGTTCGGCGCCGTTTCTGGTTAGAAACAGGAAATTCTCAAGGTATATCAGCTGAGAAAGCTGAGCGATGTGCTCGTGGACGTCTCCAGAGAATACTGGAATGGGGCCATCCTTAGGAACGAACGATATACGGTATTCGTTGGCAACATGGATCGCTTTGAGGAGGTAGGCTTGCGTTATGTCGAGCCACCTCAGGAACACGCATGCGGATGCGAGGGCAAACATAGCCTCCAGTAGAAGGAAGCGATCTTGCTCTTTCGAAATGTCGGCCATAGATTCCCAAGTGAGTTGAGCATATCTTGCTTGTATTATAATCGCCGTTTTTCCGTCTGGGAGCGTTTTGCAATAATGCATCCCTAACGCATGTGCTAGGTGGACGAAAAAAGGATGAACAACCGTCCCAAAGAGGTCGCCGCGCATGATGGCTTCTTGTTTGTCACCTCTTAAGCGCAAGCCCATGGTCATGCACCGTCGCAGGGTGTTTAGCCGGCTAATAAGGTAGATCAGTCTCCGGAATCCGAAGCAATTTGGTATGACCCGTACAAGTTGAGGTGAAGATCGCTGGTGGAGGTGTCGGAAATTTTTAGGTGTTCTGAGGGCACTTTCGGCATCAGGGCTAGCGAAGTTGGGTGGGGGAGTATAGGAATACTGGAGCAGGTGAACGAGTGTGGGGGAGATTGTAGGACCAGCTCTGGCGACGAGGGTCTGATGCAAACCCTTATGCCCTCGAAGACAACAAGTGATTTGTTGGATGATGAACGCGAAGGGACCGTTTCCTCTGGTGTGGAGCTCGTGGGGGAATCTTGGTCATACACGCATTCTCTCCGGGAATTGTTGCATGGGGTGCACGGTCGGCCGGCATCACATCTCTGTCCGCATAATCCTCGGTGAGTTCAGTTCCGTTCCGTAAGATGAGTCATAGGAAGATCCAACCTTCTTTTTCGCACTGTACACAAAGGGAAACGAAACGTTCCATCAGTATTGGAGGGCTTAATGCCTCACGGCCATGATCGGGGGGAAAAAATCCACCAACCGACAGGAAAGGCACGCTTCGCCCATAGCCAGCGCGTTCCCCGGTCGCTTTCTTCGCGTTTGATCATAGGTGCATTCGAGGACGCCGTTCGTAATGCATCTCCCGCAACGAGGCAGGGCCGAGTCGCACTTCTAGAAGCCGAGAGGGTGAGGTAAATTGGCTAGGTTACGGCGATCAGCAAAGCGTGGGGAAACTCACCACCTTCCGGGCTCTAAGCGGGTGGACAAAAGGGAAGCAGATGAGTGGGGTGGGGATACAACGATGGGGGGACGTGGGATTGCACCGACCTGCAAGTTCCGCATGCTATCTTCGCGGTCATCGTAAGTAGTCAGAAACAAAGAGAAAAACAAAGAGAAATTTGGCCTCCGCCGACCCAAATACAGTCACGATATTATAGGCTTATTCGACTTATTCACCCCCGTGGCTTGATAACGTTGCTGGGCCAACTCCCTTAGCGTGCCCGCATTTGTGCACTCTGCGGTCTGCCGATCCAACTCCGCCGACAGGGGATCACCTCATCAAAGTGCAAGTACATACACAGGAGCTGTACAGTCTGACGTAAGCTTTTCCCACAGTCGCATACCGCTTTACCTCAGACAGTTCCTCCATAGCAACTTCTCTGTTAATCGTCTCACCATGACACACGACGCCGTTTGGTTCTCTCGTCCCAGAAGATACGGAAAGGGCTCTCGCCAATGGTGCGATAATCGACGGCCTTGTTCTGAGACTGATTTCTTACGCGCGATTTTTCAGCCGTCTGTGTGCCCATCAGGCTGGTGTCATCCGAAAATACGGTCTTGACCTGTGCCGTCAATGTTTCCGTGAAAAGTCCGCCGCAATCGGTTTCCAAAAGGTTTGCAAACCCTCTGATTCACTATCCCATTCCCATTCTGACACTACCGACTCTCAGACCCGATGAAACACATTAGACAGACAACACCCTCATCACTCCAACTTCGCATTACCTCGCGTATGACTATGATATGCACAACATGAGCCATTTTTGAGCCTCTCAATCTTCCAAGTCAAACA
>Ga0307512_10001267_pt1 | contig 36341 bp, 54 predicted proteins | sample 14_EM_MG_FD_200267 | JGI IMG/M metagenome (GOLD analysis project Ga0307512, IMG submission 200267) | Populus trichocarpa ectomycorrhiza microbial communities from riparian zone in the Pacific Northwest, United States - 14_EM | ecosystem: Host-associated > Plants > Roots > Unclassified | place... | reverse complement strand
CTCTTTTGACGCTCTTTTGACGCTCTGTTGACGCTCTGTTGACGCTCTGTTGACGCTCTGTTGACGCTCTGTTGACGCTCTGTTGACGCTCTGTTGACGCTCTGTTGACGCTCATTTTTAGGGTGTGGTTGAGCGCGTGAGTATGCTTGGTTTGAATATCAAGGAGGCTAATATGTCGAACATGAACCGTGACATACCAATGTCAATACTTCACCATGAACAGTGGCATATCTGAATGCGACCATAAATGTGAAACCCGAAATGCAGAACCGGAGATTGGAACCGACGGTTCTAGCCAAACCCGGCGAAACCCGCAGGTTGGCAGCTACGGATCCGGCTTTGAGCCGCAAAGAGTTAGCGGATCAGGTTTCTGGACGGGTCGGGAACCGAAGTGACCCATTTTTGCGGTCCAAACCCGGACCGCTGGCGGGTTACCCGGACCTGTTGGTAACACTATCCACTGCGCTTGGTTTTGGAGCAGCATATCCAGCATAAACCGGTTTTGAGTCGCCATGTCTAGACGACCCTTATCAGTATTTCGGGAACGGAGATCACCAATATCATTGTCAATCGGGCTATCATGATCTCCTTGATCTCCGAGGTCATCGTCAAGATCATTGGCATCATCAATCACGGCCTCCGGTTAACGTGCTGCAGTTGTGCGTTCAGGTCTCGATGTCGCTGCCTGCATAGTTTGATCACTCTCAGGGATGTCAGTGACGTGCAATTGAGTTCTGGTAGACTTCTTTGGAGGCTGATTGTTGATGAAACATTGTATTTTGTGGCGAAGCATCGAAAGGGGTAAATCGCGAGATCCTGTGAGCGAAACCTATCAAATTGATCAAGCGCGACAATAGTATAAGGCCGTATATCCGTATATGGCCGCGTATGAGAGTATATGGGAGGATACGGTTGCACATGGATATGTGGTAATATAATGGAGTAGTTGATGGGTAAGATCATCACACGGAATCTCAGAGAGATCATGACTCGGCTATATATGGTTGTGGTTTCCCGGCCCTGGACATGTCTCGTGTCATTGGCAAGAACCTAATCATGACTGCCATTACACAACTTCACTAATATGCATGCAATGTCTCACAGATATGATTTTGTTGTTTGCTGCTCTAGGGTGAATATTTAAAATCCCACGTTCTGCTTTACTATAATTTCACTTTTGGGGGTCTCCCAGGTCGTATTACCCAGCATTCGAATTCACACCGCCAAGTTGTATTCAAAATCTTCAAATCTCTCATAGCTAGTGTTTATGATCACTTCCAAAGATGAATGTGTCATCATTTGTGATTTGAGCGACCTTACATTACACATCATCTTCGATGCTTGGTGGGCTTCAATGAATGTAGGCCCGAAAAGTGCGATTGCTTGCAATGGTTCTAGACATGCGTCATCATGGCAATTTTATTTGCACTGTGGAATTGAGAAGCCTGGCAACCCTGGAATGGTATGTATCATATGGTATCATGCTCTTCGCCATCCATCCGAACATGGGACCAGCTCAATAGGGAAACACTTGCTGGCAACAGCTCACATCACGAAGTTGCACAAGTTAACCGATTCAGAAGTTACTGAATTAACTAGTTCAACCCTCAATGAAATAGCTTTGGCAATCCTGAAGAGGCAAGGAAGTCGAGGAATTGCAATGGTACGTTCGCAGAGGCAATTCATATATGACATCGCACTTATTCCATATTCATCGAAATGACAGACAAACATTGCAAACTGGCGGCTAAGGACTATGAAGGTTCCGAATTTCACCAAGACACGTGGAATCGCTACCTCATGTTAGGATCTGTTTCGGCTCATATTCCCTGGAGTACTATATCAACTCTCAAGCTACGATGGTCATATAAAGAATTATGAAGCGTCCTTGTTCTGCCGTCCACCACGAGCCTTGGCAACATTCACCAAAGGTAATATGCATTGACGATGGATGCAATTAAGAAGCAATTGGCGTCACGGAATAATGTTAGTTCACGTTTGGAGGGATGGACTTCAACTTACAAACTCGCCAGAATGTCGGTCATTGCTTAATATATGGATCGGAAATATGGTTTGGGTCAAGTTCAACTCGCTTTCGATGAGGTAGATTGCCTCTTCTTTTCCGGATTCAACACGTGATTCAGCATGATAGGTCAAGGGCCAATACGGTGGAGCAAGGCAAGTCGTGCATTAAGAGGACAGGGTTGATCATTTTCAATGTACCGACGGCTGTTTACTTGCAATTACGACTGATACTGCTTCCTCAATTTACTCGATGACAAGCAAGCTGCAATCTACACTTGAGGACTCCGGAGTCGAGTGGCCTGCATTGAGGAACCACATACCATGCATGGCGCACGTCACTCAGCTGGCTTAAGGTGCATTCATGAGCAGTCTCGGGGTACAAGGCAGCACCAGTTCTTGGGAATCCCATGAGCGCAATCAGCAATCTGGTGAGAATAAAATCATAGATATTGGGCAGAGTCAGAGACTTCGAAAAGTGGGGAATGCTAGAATCAACAGGGTGTCGGCCATGAGACCAGGTTTAGCAAAGATAATTGAGAAAGCACATATTTCAAAATATTTTGACATTCCTGAAATTGACCTTCATATAGCTGAGAATGCTTGCTGGATTGATTACACTGACACCTGGTCATCGAAACGAGTTCATTGAGTGTCAAAACGCCAAAGTCCGCATCGCAGAACTACCGATTATGGATGTGAAGACACCTTGGAACACGCTGCTGAAGCTGCTTAAGCGGGCCTAACCATTACATCAATTCGCCCGCGAGTCGCTCCGAAATCAAAAATGCAGTGATTATCAGCCATTCTTCACAACGCCTGATGAATGGACCATTGTCAGGTATATCATGGAACTATGGAGGCCATTCCGATATTGGACCCTGTGGATGTTGAAGAGGCATGAAGTGAAATTGCATCACTTTATCAAAGTCTATAACAACATGATCGATCATATGGATGGCGTTATGCGAGGCTTGGCCAAGAAGAAGACTCAGTGGAAGGAATACTTGGTCTTCACCATGAAGTTCGCCGGACAGGAGCTCTCCAAACATTATGCTGAAGTGACTCCATCGACAGGTATGCATCTCATTTCAGCAGATACCCTCGATCCTCTCAGGAAGTTGCAATGGTTCAGGAGGTGGGACACAGGAATGGATATTTGTCCCGAGGACGAGACATCCTATACTACCCAACACCCAGAGGCCGTTCTGAAGTACGAGGAGTATGACTACTGTGCCAAACATCGACGTGTGCCGGTCAATAAACCTGAAAGCATACTCAGCAGCAATCTCGTCCGGTTCGCAACGGCTTCAGGATCCGGTCAAGCATCCTGTGATCGATATGATTTGTCCAGTGATGATGAAGAATACCTGACGCCTAACAATGTGGCTGAAACAACCCCCAGATGAAGTCATTGCGCTGCACACATATTGACAGCCGCCAGGCGCTATCACAATTCTCCTGCGGAAGCACCCAAGCACTGGGGGCAAATTAATCCAAATCTCAATGATTACCACTCTGACACAATGGAGATTAGCAGTTCATTTTGTTTACTGGACATAACCAACTGCTGGTGCCAACAGGAGGAAACGCACTCCAAGTACGCTGATCTCTCCGCTGTGGTGCGTGACATATTCTTTATCATACCACCAGTTGTCAGAGTGGAGGCCAGTTTTCCCTTGGGCGAGATGTTATCGGCTGGAGGCAGTCAAAAGCCACAGGCGACACACTTCGCGAAAACGTTGTTGTAAAACAGTTTGCTCGAGCCAATCGCACAATCTTGCCAAGCAATGACCGACATTGGATACGAGCAACACAGGGCACAACTGAGAAATAAAGAAAGACGCGGAGGATACAAAATTGCATATAATGGCCAAGGTCCATGACATTTTGGAGATGCGGTGGGGTAGTCAACAGCTACGTGCTACACAGAAAGAATGTTGCGCTCCAACCAAACAGATGACAGCCATATGATACATCTCGGACATGGAAGTGATCGTCAAAGCATCCTCGTCACTCTTTCATCATGATGGTGCAGCTGCAGTCATATAGTCAGAAAGATCACCTTTGCCACCAGCTTCAGCGGCAAAAGAACTCCCTGGAGAACGAAGTGAAATATTGAAAGCCCGCCGAATCAGACAAATCAACTGTCATCCAGTCTAAACTGAACCGGTATGCACAACTGAACATATTTCGGACACCAAATATTGCCTCACCTGAGATGCAGACTTGGATACTCACGATGACAGTGAAGACAATGGCGCGGCAGATATTGAATCTGATAAAGAGCAACACAATGCCATCGAGATTCAGCAATGCCCTGAGTAACGGGATGTGAGTGTCACGCCAAATAATCCCAGATTAATTCGCCCTACCCGGAAGTCAAAGGGAAAGGCGAAAGAGGTGTTGGTGAAAGTCAATGCAATCAAAACGATGAGGAATAAGGGAGTGAAGACATTGTTGGACACAATGTGCCAATGATTCACCAGCTGCTTTATGTATCATGACTGAGAGTTTCAGTTGGAGATATAATATGCATCAATGGTGAGCAGTAGCGTGTGAATATTGTTTGATAAACTGATGTATTGCAGGCACAATAAATCATTTGGCATGATATGAAAATTTTAGTTGTGCGAGAGCGAACAGTGCAAGAATGTTACTGCGCTCGGCTTTGCCACAGGGCCAAGGCTTAATCTGTCAGAATGACAGCCAATACGTTCAAATCATGATCAAAACAATTATCAATGGCAGCAGTTGTTGAATGGTGAATATATTGAAATCAGCCTCAACGGAGCGTCAAAAATTTGTGGTTTTGTAAGTATGGTAATTGAACAATGATTTGGTCGCTGTTATGCATAACCTATGTATTGGCCGCAGTTATAGACAAAAGAGGCAGCAATACGGCCGCCACCTCATTATGGGAATGAGTGTCAAAGGAGTGTCAATGATTTTTAGCTTCGCACCTTGGGTAACTTATTTTCCGATCCATTGCAGACACCCATTTATCACATATTGGCAGCCTTTACTGGCAAAAACAATGGTGACGTGCTCCTAGCCGCATCCCGAAAATGAGCGTCAACGGAGTGTCAACAGGATCAATTCTTCCATATTCTGTACTGAAGGCATCAGGCTGATCATTGTGCTCATAACGGAATTATTGACCGCCCTGATAACCAAAAGTACAATATATCAAAGGTAAAACACAGATTCCAATTTAACTGATATTGCAAACTGCAAACCATGCAAACACGTATTATTGGTTGTTGAAAACGCGATTTTGATAACATACTAATAACAAACTGCAAAATGAAGATCCTTATATGAATCTATAGATGGACCCACTGGGCGACCCACTGACAACCGGCCCAATTCAGGCAGGTTGGGAGTATCCCATGGAACTGTACCTGAGATGACAGTTCAGGTTTATTAAGGACCCGGACCACCGATTTGTCAATGGTTTGGTTTGGACCTGGACCCAAACTCCAAGTGACAGTCTGGAACTGTTGCTGACACTGTCCACTTCCAGTACTCTCTCATATACACCCACATTTATGCTGAATGGCACACTTCCAGGCAGCTTGACTGTATACTCGCAAGTATGCTCTACAGCCAGTTCCACAGCAGCAAAATACAATTCTGTCTGGGTGGTAGAGCTCCTCCAGAGTGGACGCGCTTTGTCAAAGCTGTCAGAGACACGCCCGGTGGTAGCTAACTCTACACCCAGCGTCCATGCCATGCATCGCGTTGCATTCCACCCTGCGATCGCAGTTTCACTGTTTCTTCTGACACTGTCGGTCTCTGATTTTAAACAAACACTCTGGAAATGTGGCCTACTGTGACCATACGTCGGAATGAGTTCAGTTGGTACGCGCTTGCATTGGGATTGTGATGCGATGAGCGACGCTGCGGGAATTTCTCCTCCTGTTCATTCTACATACACACCAAATGTAATTCTCTCCGTAATGATTATACACATCATTCCAAGTCGCCAGATCAATGTGGCGATTGACGATCCATTGCTCGTTCCATCTGTTACCTGCTATAGTACTGGTAGTTATCTCTGGAATGACTCGTGCGCAGCCGACGATGTTTCCCACTGAGAGAACTTGAAATGCATCGGCTGCCGGTGCTTTTCCCACCTGTACAAATATTGACCCGGGATCCAGGTAACCCGTGTTTGCACGTATTGTGGTGAGTGCCAGGGCTCACCAGTACTTAACAAACGCTCCATCCACGTTCAGAAGCTTGATTTTGAACAGTCCTTGTGGTTGCCACGGGAATCGCCGATTATGCACACCTTAACACCTCCCCGTGCGTTGCTCTACCCACACCCAGTCGTTCCATCAGTGCCCTCTACGGCAGCTCTGGCTTCCTTCTGCATTGACACATCAGAGATATACGTTCGCCTTCTAAACCCTCAGCAGGAAGCTTAATACCATCGGAGATACAGAGCTCCATTGCGTGCAGTTGTTCGTCCCATATACTGATCATGTTACAACTCATATGGCTGAGAACCTCCTGCGTTCCGGTGAATATTGCCACTTGGTGCTTTGCATCTTGCGTATTTTCGTGTAATGCTCCAAAGTTTATAATCATGGTGTCAAGATGCTTTCATTCATGGCAGTTTTGGGGACTCTTGAATTCGCGCTTTGCATATGACAGTGAGCTCAGGGGGGCAGCCCGATCAGCATCTGAAGGGAGGACTTGCCAGGTGGCGGCTCTGTTCTCCTGACGCTGGGCGAGGGGTTGGAGATTGCGCTCTCTGATTTCAACGCCGAGAATGAGATGCTGGAATGTGCTTACTCGCGGCCGGTAGTTCATACTTGGAGTGGAGGCATTCCAACAATCCTTCAGGTTCGTTTTCTGTGTTTGTTCATGTCTCTTGGCAGAATACTGTGGCAACGCTCCATATCGACAAATCTGTTCAACCCAATGATATATCAAGTGGATCTTCAGAAAGTTGAAGTCGGCATCTAACTCCTTGGAAACATCTATCTCATGGCTTGTATAATCCTGCCACGGATTCATTTCGCTCCGCTTGTTGTACAGTGTCCAAGGTTCTTCATTTGTTTCCTCGTCTACCTTTCGTTACTTCACAACTCCTATTCTCAGGGCATTGGGTTTGGCATTCGCCTTGTTGCTGGTACACCCAGGTAAGAAAACATCTTTCATGGTGTGAAAACGATGCAAGGCATCCTGCATGTAGCTCAATGTTGCATCATCGTGAGATTTATATTGAGCATACATATAGAATTGTAACAATGCCTGTGTGCATTCAATTGTGTGATTGAATATGGGATGCTGAGTGTGGCTTCCACCTCTCAGAGATTGGGTTACAGCTCCAAGCAGGTACCGGCTCATTTCCTTCATCTCCTTCTTATTCCATTGAGAAAGTTCCACAACTGGCTATTTGTTTGGTGTGAGGTTGTGGTATGCAGGCACAGATAACGAGATCGCATTGTACATGTTGAGCCACTTGGGTGTCTTCTGCTGTGGAAAATCCACTTCTGGAGGTGGTCAAGCATGCCAATCTGCATTACAGGGAGGAGTTCGGGCTTTGGGAGGTCGCTCACGATACCGGGAACATCACAAAACCCAGTCAATCCTCAGTGAAGAAGGCTGGACAAGAGTTCGGCATCGGCTGCCTTGGTGTTGCCATCGCTGTGCGTCCTATATAGGTTGTGATGCCACTGGGGGTGTTGCTTGTGAGGAGCAACAGAATCTCCAAGTTTGTTCTTGGGATACTCGCACCAAAAACAGACATGCCACTCCAAATGCTGTAGGTCACTATACTCTGGGCAATCTGCAAGCCATGCTGCTGAAACCGGATTGCAACGCCTGAAGTTGCCATCTGCACAGCGAACGTTGTATTACCCACTCTTGGTGCTGGGATTCTGTTCAAAGGTGAGAGGCTCAAGTACCCACTGGAGTATCTCATTCAGCATCTTACTGTGGGTTTGCTGCTGCTCATCAAGCCGCTTCTAAGGAATATTTCCATTCTTGATTCGAATCAGTAGGAGAGCGCCCATCACGACGCTGTGTGTTGAGGGCATCTGGCCGATCTTCGATGATCCTTGGCCAATTGTCATATTTACAGGCCACTCAGTCTTGTTGCCGGGGAAAATTGGGAGATGTGTTCCATTGGACATGGAGATCGCAGAACCCACTGTATCACCCACTCTGAGCGTTGACTTGTCATCCATTAGTACGTTATTATCCTCGGGTATCTCTCCTTACCTCTGACTCCCACCACCAGTCTGCAGAGTGCATGTCGGTATAGATGCGTTTCGGTGTTGTATTGCTGTTAAAGCAATGCTGTGGGGCGTATGTGAGATGCTCGGCATTGGCTGGCTGCCACATCAGCCATCTCATGGTTTTGATGATGTCTCGACTCCAGTATTTGATGGGGCATTGGTGATTGTCATTCCATCTGATATCCTTGGGAGTGTGTGGTTCCCACTCCCTGAGGGCCTCATCATCTGGCATGCTAGCTATGATCTTCTGGACACCATCATCATGTGTGAAGGTTGGGAAATGCAGAGCCGTGCTTCCTTCCTTCAGCACATTGTCATAGTACGTCTTCATACCCTTCCTCTTGATCCCACACTGGATAAAGTGGTATTCTTCACGCATCGGAAATGGGTAGTGGGGATTGTTTCGTCAGGTTGTCTCATGGCAACCCTGAGCGTTGCGTTCCCATGGTTCAGGAATGTAATGCCTGGGTGGAGAGCTGGGGTTGGGGTATGTTTCCGTCCGTGGCAGAGGAGGTGGCGGTGGTTGAGATGCCGAGTCTACGATGTATTGAATGTGTTCAAGGTAGGGAAACACGTCCAAGTCTTCGACAGAATCATTGTTAGTGTTGAATTCACGATGCTGAGCGGGTTCAATGTTCTGGGGCGCAATGCCAATAGTCAAATTCCTCTGGCATGCAATGTGAAGGTGATCGGGATGGTGTAATGTGATATGGTTAAGTCGCGGGCTGTCTGTGTGGAAGTGCTTTCAGCATGAAAATTCGGGGCAACGGAACAGGGTCTTCACTGACATTGTCGATGACATGCATGGAATGAAGTATACACTGTTCAAAGGGACGAAGATTGGTGCTGGGTCTGACCAGCCTGGTGTGGGTGTAAGCTCACGATACTTTCAGCTAACTCGAGAGATTTATTGTGCCTCAGCAACCTCACCCAGAGGTTGCTTACACCCCAGGAGTTGCAAAAACATTTCGTGTGCAATGTCCCATAACACTATGAATAACATAAAACCAATGCCAAACCCATGAATAAAATCAACCCTGAGTGACCCAAAAACCTTGCGACGTGTGCAATATACAATGCCTGAGACGAATCAATTGGAACAACAGAAATGAACAAGACAAGAACCCAACCCTAACCCGAACGCAATGACCATCGCCCCATGTTCAATGCAAGAACTGGTCCACTCCTTCCCTAGGGAGCCATCCAGGCACACCTCAGGGAGGAAGACATTTGGGAGAGGGGCATCAGCACATGGGACATTGGGGAGAGGGACATTGAGGAAACTGTTGCCCCGTGTTTATTCGCGAAGTCGCTGCTCCTTCACATCCACATCCGAGGTGGTTCAGGCTGCCTCTGCGTATCCCAAAATTGGCACCGCCGGGCGAGGTTCTTGCATTGTCACAAGCCCCAATATCTCCAGCCCACTGAGAGGATGCATCTCAAGAGTTCGTGGTCATGGGCGATGCTCCAGGGTTTGTGGCTGCGGAGCATGCACTAAAGGTTGTGGCCGGCATCAGCAAAATGTAAAATCGTTCAGAAGTCACAACTTAATGACTCATCTATTCTGAACAGCCAGACTGATCCTTGCAGAAGCTGGCAGAAGCTTCCAAACAAGCTGAATGCAAAACGATGTGCTTCTCCGGTGCTCTGAGAAGTACGTTCTGGTCCTCCTCAACACTTCTGAAGAAGCGCAACAGAATACAAGAATACACTAAGGAGTATGAAGTCATCTTCAGAATGCTAAAAAATGATGCCTTTAAGTTGGTCAAATTTCAGAGGTATTAGGACTATGACACTCGTCTCCAGGACAATTCCGGTGCACATGCAGCCAGACCCTCCGGGAGTGAATATATATAATGCCTATATCCAATAGTACAATTCAATAAACTGTCTCACAGCTACACACCTGAATCAGGCATTCTAATCTGATTAATATACAGTCCAGTACGTATCTAAATTGACATGATCATTTACAAGCCATACAATATCAATGCCGCCTGGTGTAGCATTCTCCCACACCAAATGGGCCCGTCCAACAATTGCTCGAACAGGTACTATTGAAAATACGGCAATATGTATATTTCTCTGTACTAATATTGTACTTTCTTCAGTATTCTCCTTACGATAAGATGGTACTTTATGGATAAGAATAATGTGGTGTGTTAATAACGTTTAATACTTTTATTATCTTTTATGTTTAGGTTGTCTAGAAAGTTCCAGTTAGAACTTGTCTAGAACCTTCTTTTTGTTCCATTGGGAGAGGGATTTATCAGCACTTATCTTAAAAGAACGCGCCTAGATTGTTCTGTTATATTCTTTACGGGTCTTATGTATTTGTGTACAGTTGCAGAGTTTTATCTCGTCCTGTTTTGGTTATTGATCCGCGACCGAGGTCACGGACAATCACCCATTCATCATTGGATATTTTGATACTGTTTCTCCGGTTAAAAGAACAGTTCTTTAGACTTGCTCAGACATCGATCGGAATACGTCAATATCTCTTCTCGATTCCTCTCCTCAGTATATGCGTGCCATTCGAACACTTCTTGACATCATCATACTTGCAATACTACTTCTTCGGATACTTCTTCTGAGATTCTAATAAATCTCTTCGGACTTTCATTGTTATAATCGAATAGGTACTATATGGATTGTATTCGTCTGTTTGACACCCTGGATGAACCCGTCAACACAATCAGCCCAACCATGAAGATCTTTGAACTTTGTTGCAATCACCATCACGTATTCTTGAGCTTGAGGATGTAGTACCCATCATTGAGTCTTGTTGCACCTCTTAGAAATGGTCGATATTGCATTCCCGGCTGGAAGCAGCACCTGATATTGGACAATCTGATTCCGTGTAGTCAAGCTGAACTATCATACAGCAAAGGAAGGAATTCGACCTTGGAAGGTCTTATCGAGGTCATTCTCTTCACTTTGGGTATACTGGACCCAGATGTTATGAACTTCAGGCATGATCCCTTGGATGGCATTGGAATAATCTACCTTGCAATCAAGTTCCAGACAGTCAACAGAAGTAGGGTTGTGAAATGGTTGATGGTAGTACAACAGCCCATTCCGCAGTTTAATAGATATACTGTCAATGAGTCCATTCTGATCATAGCCAAGCACGAGTCCACTAACTTTGTGACCGCAGTCCTGCTCAATTTGAGTGCGGAATAGCTGTCCAAAGTTGGCAATTCTGAAATCTTCTGATGCATCTCTGAGTGAGCTTAATTTGATACCTCTGCACACTCTACTGACATGTGTTGCTCTCAAATAATATACCTGCGGTGATACGGGGTGGATACAAGGCTCGTCCTGAAATATTTGGAGACATAACAGATGAGCTCTTAGTGTACTTCACCATTTATCGGAAGCAGATAGTAGATTGAAAACATTTGCAGAGTCAACATCGTACCAGCCTTCGAGTGTAAGATATGACAATGTCTCCTCCATATAGTCAAGACTGGTACACCTGTCATTGTGCTTAAGCATCTGTCGAATGCAATTGACTTTGTTGCTAGATCGATATGCCTCTTCCATGTTGGCGAAATGTAGCCGTTCAGAAATATCAGTGGTGATATGGTCACCGGAACCCATTCAGCAAATTGACTCTGATATATGGCTCACAAGATGCATTTCGGGATATCCGAAATGCATTATGTGCTGTCCAATGGTCTTCCGGAGCACCTGAATGGCAATTGTTTCCCACCAAGCTTGAAACTCGATCAAGCAGATGGAGGATTCCTTGTTGAACCGCTTCTGTTCATTCCAGGTGAAGCCATAAATCTCTTTCTCCAGCTGGTTAGTTACACACTCTGGATTAGCCAAGCTCCAGGTCGTGGCTTCTGTCTCAGCATGTCATAGGCGGTTCTGAAATTCCAGTCACTTGTCGGCAGTCATGTTTGCTGCCCCGTAAGCCTCCTCTGCGGCTGCAGTTTTCATTACTCCAAGTTGTTTGGCAAATATCCTCCTGGGACCGATTGCCTTGGTCCTGACTTCCTGCAATTGCTGTGACTCATGATGTTGGAATAATTTATTGAACAGCTTGCATTTCACAGGTGTCACTTGATGGATTTTGCACTCCAAACACTCTATCGTCTTTGGACGATCACCATCTGAACAAGTGGTTGCTGCTCGTTTGGCTCAAGTCAGGCGCAGCTGAAATTGCCTATGTTTCGTTGTGGAAACCTTGTCAGCCCCATACACAAGGGCCTCCATTGCAGCAGATATCTAATGAATCTTTTGATCATGTAACTGATGGGATTGCGTTGACAACAGGTCATCCACTTTGGCCTTTGCAGACTTCAACATTTACTGTTCTCAAAAAATTCCTTTCTCCTTGTAAAATCACTTCAGTGCATTGTCTAGTGCTTTGAGGGATTGATCCAAGTGATTTCGTTGGCTAACATGTAGTGAGAATTGACATAATGCAGGGACTGCTCCAATTACCATTTCATCAGAGGCTTTGTCCACCTCAGTTTTCCCGTGATCCTTGGAGGAGACAAGGAATAGACTGCAATTCACTCCGAGTGTTCTGATCATTCCACGGATCTCTTCACCTTGCCAGGTGCCGCTTTGCAATGAACGGAATGGTTCAGAGAAGTGCTGGAGTCAGGGATATCGTGGCACCAATGTAAATCGACTGTCAACTTGATCCTTTACCTGTCTCGCTTCAGGTTTCTCAGCAGCTGGTGCAATAAGTCTTTAACCAAACCCTGGAGCAGCTGATGCAATTCATCAGGCTGCCAAAGCCGACAGACATTGCAGAGAGGGTATTGCCAGAACTGGTTGCGGTTTGGGTGCGCACCAAGAGTGTGCAGAGAATCAATATTATTGTCCTCCAGCAACTCCAAGTAAATATCCTGGTCTCTTGAGTAATCGAGTGGTCGAAATATGGAATGCCCCATCCGCACACCTTTTGGAATTTCGCACATCAGGTAGGACCCATATGAGACTTGAGCAACCATGCCTTTTAGCGGATAATCCACGACACAGGCAGCCAAAAGAGGGTATCATCATCGCTGGAATCCATCTGCACATTCCCATTTCAAGCTAGGGCCAGTGATGTCAAGATGCTTAAGTTGGGACAGCGAAGTTCCAACCGCGGAATCGCATGCTTCGTCAATAATGTTCGCATCATTCTGTGGACATGGGATCAGGCCGACGAGCATCCAGGAACTCATTTTTGGTGTCCGGCAGATATCTCATCGAATATCAACAATCGTGCGATACAGCAGGCAGCCATGCTGATCGGCCGGAACATCGGTCAAGTGAGTCATGGGGGATGCAAAAATGACATGCACAACCGTCGCTCCAGCAGGAAGTTGATTTTGTGTATCCCACCGCCAATCGCCTGTGTTCATCTGGGTATAGATTCGACAGCCTTCCAAGTGAGCAAGGTGCAACCGTTCGAAATCGAGGTGTTCCTCAGAAGGAAGAACTGCTTCTACAAACTGGATCCATTTGAAAATACCCCTGTAGTATAGTGTTCCGAAGATATGTGAGTCATGTTCAATCCACCTATCATTGCTGAGCCCGAAATCGATTTCAGAGATGGGCTTTCGCATAGCATCTGCTGATTGGAAGGATTCGATTTTGAAGCTTTCCATTCCACACCAGAGATGTTAATCCATCGATGTTTTGGTTTGGTGGCTGAATGATTGAGCATGCTGAAAGTTGTTCGCCGACCGGAATGGATGCCATGGATCCCATTGTTCTGAGTAATTTCGATGCTTGTTGTACAACCCAGTTGGTTTGCCATACGCTTTCCCCCCTGCATTTTCCACTCCAAGTACCTGCCACTGAGACTGTGTCTTTGTTTGATCACGGGTACAGGTGAAATCAGGCCACTTAGGGTCTATAGATTCTTCGTTGAGAGTATCTTCAGGCGGTGGTGCACCCGGTACGTTGTCTATGAGTAGATCATCAATTGGCAGCTTGTCGATGGCCATTCAGGTGCTCCTACTGTAGCCAAACCACATCAGCAACAACCCTAGTGTCCGTCTGAAACACCCGGGTGTTCTGGACGGCTCTGACGGCTCTGGCGGAACCTCGTACCCTCTGATGGAGAATCAGATGCCACCTGTTGCATACAACCCTTGCGGTGGCTATTATACCATGCCTCTTATTCTTGCGACGCGTCATGTTGTATATTACACTCGCCGCTCCAGCGTCAGGCTACCTGGACTTTGTGTCCAGAATGTGGTGACGTATATGCACCATCAGAACGACACGTATGTTACACTCTTCGCAGAGGTTGCAGTTATGCAGTAGCCATTTACACAACTCCTGGCGATGTTTATGCCTTTCTTCGGCCGATAGCCACATGCCGCACTCCCATTTATGTTTAGCTTTGAGATTTTGTCACTTATTGCAATACAGTCTTCGCTTCGGATACATCGCTTGCCGTTGCATTTGCTTCGCCATTATGGTATTTTACATGTCTGAAATATACTGTTCAATGTTCACACTCTCTAGTACTATGCCCTCAGTCCTCCACATTCTGCGTTGATCCATCATCGGCTTGCGATGCTTCTTCCTCCTCATCTGCATCCGCATCATTGCCATCCTCGCCCTCATACCCGTCGACATCACTGGTTCCCAGCTCAAACCACTCGAGTTCAGTCGCGGCCCATTGTCGCCGGCTGGCGGTGGGAATGGCATTGCTTTCGTCACCTTCATCTTCGAAATCCCCGCTGCCACCGGGCATCCCGAAATGGATTTCGTCATCCGTGCAATTGTTTTCTATCGGGATGTGTGGTCAGTGCTTCCGATCCCAGGTTCCTCAAGCGCCACTTCGGAGGTCAAATAATCAAGAAGAATAGGATTGTCACCACATGCTGCTTCCATGCTGATCACCACAGCAGGTGTTGGGTTTTCCGCCTGTTGGATCTGACGCTTGACTGTGGCAAGAGTGTTGTTACACACCCTCTGCTGATAGCTCTCCGGTAGTGTGTTCCAGGTATTCATCAAGAATGTATACATGTCTGCAACGCCAGGCGAGGTTAACAACTTGCGACCCATTACAGCGCAGCAGGATGCGATCTTACCACCGTCATTCTTGCAGTTGAAGTAGTTTAAGCGTCCATGTCGGTCCGCTTTCAGCTTTGACTTGGAAGCTTTCGGATGAACACCTTTGTTCTTTTGCCACTCCAGGAGAGCATGGCGCAACGCGGTGCAGGTAAACATGACCAGTGGCGAGGGTATATGACCGTCCTGGTCGTCAATCATGGAATTATGAAATCCATCAGCATACTTACCGCGGTTATTCGCCCGATGATAAAATTTGATGTAGTTACACCGCGGGATTGCTTCCGCCAGGAAGTAAAGTGGACGTTAGCCATTTGTTAGCAGCTTTCGACTCTCTCTGCGTTGGATTTGTACCGCGTACACCTCCTTCCACACGCTCTGCAATTGCAAAAAGATACTTATTGTCTGCCAGAAGGGAATCAATGAATTCCAAACGGTCTGCGGCGGATTCAAACTGGTGGAGATCATAAAGCTACGCTATGTTTTCCCTTGCGGATTGAATAAAATGCGATTTAACCTTATCGACTTGTGCTCGGACCTGGTACCGGTTTGAGCGTGTAATATCCAACCTGGGCCGTTGATTCAGCATACCTCTTTCAAGATCTCCTTTGTGCGTGCCTCGAATGCTATGGACCAAACGTTCTTTTGCTGCATAGCCGTGTTCCAGTACGTCTCTATTATCTGCCAGTGTGGGCCTTCAGCTAATGCTTTCCAAACGCGTCGCGTTGCATAACTTACTGTCTCCAAGTAGGTTGCACTCATAAATGGCCGTCTGTTACACATGTAGAGCTCCACGAGTCTGCCCGTTGCAAACACAAGACGCGTCATGTCTGAGTGAGCAAATCGACGGATGGTGCGACGGCCGGAGACCATTGATCGAGGTGTAGTCACCGCCTGCGGTTGCAATTGCCGCTGCCTTTGTGTCTGATTCTTTTCAGTAGCTCGCGTTCGGAGTGGATTGGTAATGATCGCGCGGGCTTCTGGATTAGGGATGAGGGTAGGCAGGTTTTCAAGACCTCGGAGCGGAGTGGGAGTGATAACAATGCCCGATGCAGGGCTGGATACAACGCGGTGGTTGTCGGTTCCTCCGGGCGATGGTGTGCTACGACTGCTTGTACCCGGTGTGGCGGTTGGAGTATTTATTGACTGTCGCTGTGTAGCGGACAGGTTAGAAGTCATGCGTTGATTGAGATCTGCAACGCGAGAATTGTTCAGCGAAGATGAGGGGGTGGAGGTCTGACCTTGGATTGTAGAGGGTACCGAACACCGTCCTTGGGAGGAATCCCTCTCGCCACCCGATACGGAAACGCGTCTCTTAGCAAGCGCAAGTTGAGAATTCCCCGAAGGCCCACGCTTTTGCTGATTCTGACGATTAGCAAGACTTTGAACATTTCATACCACCGGAGTCGTGTCAGGGTGAGGGCTTTGGGAATGCATAGTCCAATCTAGATGTTCGACGGTAAGAAAGTAGGAACAATTGCCTGTGCATGCATATTCAACGGCAGGCGAGGTAAACTGCTATTTGAGCAACCATGTAGGGTTTCGACAAAAGACGGACGCGTAGTGTAGACCGCACTAGACTCTAAACCCTGACAATACTCGGTGACGAGATCCCTTGAAAAGCATTTAATTATGGGGTTAACTGCGATCAGATTATACTCAGATTAAACTCAGATTAAACTGGGCATTGATATTCACTGTTACAGCAACGTCTGAAGGTCTATTTGCATCTCTTGAAGGGTGTTAATGCCATCTTGGCGCGATTATCATCGTATTGCACTCGTTCTTGGCACAATACTTCGAACGATGGATTGTGTATATCTTCAGCTTCCCGGTGGAAATCCCCCTTTGGCAGAGCTATAAGCATCGCAAACCGGACAATGACATATTCTCTATCCTATGTCATCAGTTGCGTGTGCTTTTTCACTGCTAGCCGTTGGTAGCCGTGTTGGATGGTTGCACAGTTGGCACAACTTGAGAACTACTCAGTTCGCTCCGAGATGCACAAGGTCTGAGCGCTAAAACTGATGTATGATGCAAAAGCAACGCCCGGCGTGGTAAACTGTCCTCTCCGGGAGTACTAAATCTTCTCTCGAGGCTTGTTGTTCATGAGGTGCCTGGCAGTTTGGCATGATGAAGGCTGGGCCGTTTTGTGTTCGTTAACCTACAAAACTCACAAGTTGAACCTTGAACCAAGAAATCGCCAGAACTTGAGTATATATATATCCCTTCTTCCCACCTACACTTCCTTTCTCTTTTCCTCCCAAATTATACACACCAACAGCATCCTGATCTTGACATCACATGACTTGCACAAAACAACGCCTCTCGTTCCAAAACACACCCAATAACCTACACAACTTTGTACTTGCCCACTGGGCATCCTTCCGGTACAACTGTAATATAATGCTAACGTTTCGGATGTAGATTCATTTTCAACTCACAGCGATGGCACCAAAGGGCAGCAGCAAAGGAAAGGGGAAGGCTAGGGCAAAGATGCCAACATTGGTTTTGAATCGACGCCTGTCAGTGGATCGGGACCGTATAAAGTGAATCATCTCTGAACACATCTGTGGACTCATACGGATATACAATGTTTGCGGCGTCAAGGATGAGAGGGCATGGGACCTCTTTTATGATATAATCTTTCTTGATCCAGTCATGACTCGGCACTATTCACAATTCCAGCTGATGTGGCCGCACCGCTGGAGCAGGAGTTCACCATTTTGGGAGTTGTGGGCTGCCTTCCGCTCATATATGGGGCAAATGTTTGACAAAACCCGCCACCAAATGAAGAATTGGAGGTGGGGTAACCCCCGTGCCTTCCTGGATCAAGTCGATCGCTCCAATCCGCAGACAACCAGCTCGGGGAAGGTTAAAGGCACTGGTGAGAGTTTCTCTTGGTACGGTAGCGATGATCTCAGGGCAAAGATTGAGCCGCCAAGCTGTCGGCAGTACAAACCAGGCAACTTCCTGGCAGTTAGACCACTGAATTGGGATGAAATAATCGACGAGGATGATGATGATGACAACTGGGCAGATCCCAGTGCGCCGAGTGGTGGAAGGAGCCGTCCTGGCGATGGCAATGACAATGACGACGGCGAGAGTGAGTAGGACACGCAGGGCGGTGAGAAAGGGACCGGGAATGGGAAGGGAACAAACGATGGGAAGGGGAAAGGGAAGGCGACTGAGGATGGGAAGGGGAAAGGGAAGGGGAAGGGGAAGGGAAACGGTAAAGCGAAAGGTATTGTTAAACACACCCCAGGAGGGGATGATATCTCTCGTTCCGTTGCTTTGCAGTTGCCGAAGGAAATGTCAGAGGCAGACTTGGACACAGAGGGCTAACTAGAGCGGGGATATTTCGAGCCGGAAGCATTGCCCGCCGTGTCAATTCGCTCAGATGATGATACCGACTCTACCGAGTCGGATGGCGAATGTGACTCAGAACTTGATGTGAATATGTGCATGGTGGATGATGTGGACACACCGGACGGCGTTGACACCGACGGCGATGTGAATATGGAAAGGGACGGTGAAGATGAGGAAGATGAAGAGGAGGAAGATGAGTATGAGGAGGAGGTGGTGGATGAGGATGAGGAGGAGGATGACGATATTGGCAAAGAACCTCGGACGATTGGCCAGGGAGAGATGGTAAATACATCGGCTGACGATGCTAATACCATGGTAGACGATGAGCCAACTGTGCTACCTGAGCAAGGCCACGAGATGCGCGAGCATACCCCACGGCCACAACCTCCAGCGCCTGCTCCACGGCCACACACTCCGGAGCCTCCCCCACGACCACAAACTCCGGAGACTCATTCCATTAGTGGGCTGGGGTTTTTGGAGCTTGTGACGCCGCAGAAACCTCGCCCAGGGGCGCCAACTGTGCGAGAAGCTGAGGCAGCTGGAAACCCCTCGGATGTCGATGTGGAGCAGCAGCGACTTGGCGAATCGGCAGGTGGCGACGGTCTCCCTGATGGCCCACTCCCGGATGTCCCTCTCCCGGATGTCCCTCTCCCTGATGTCCCTCTCCCCGATGTCCCTCTCCCCGATGTCCCTCTCCCCGATGCCACTCTCCCGGATGTCCCTCTCCCCGTTGTCCCTCTCCCGGATGTCCCTCTCGCTGATATCCCTCTCTCTGAAGCGAGCCCGGATCGCTCGGTAGGCGAGCAGTGAACCAGTCCTCGCGTTGCAGAGGAGGCGTGTGTTTGGGTTAGAGTTGTGTTCTTGTCTTGTGAGTTTCCTTTGCTGTGATCTATTCATCTCAGGCACTGATTAAGGCACGCGTGGAGGTGTTTTGTTCGTTTGGGTCAGGGTTGCGGGCTTGTTCGTTTCGTTTGTTCCAATATATGTCTCTCAGGAATTGATTATTCCGTGTGTCTCGAGGTTTTTGGATTGCTCAGTGTGTATTGTTTATTTATTTATAGTATTATGGGACATCGCGCGTGCAGTGTTTTTGCAACTCCTGGCGTGATGGTGTTGAGGCTCAATAAATCTCTCAAGTATTGTGAGTTTATACCCACACCAGACTGCTCAGGCCCAGCACCAACTTTCGTCCCTTTCTACAGTGAATACTCCACTCCTCCCATGTCGTCGACAATGCCAGAGAAGACCCCATTCCTTTGCCCCGAATTTTCATGCCAAAAGAAGTTCACATCAGACAACTGGCGACTTAAACAGATCAAATTACACCATCCTGAACACATTCAAGTTTGAAAGAATCTGACTGTTCGCAACGCACCCCAACGCATTCAACCCGCTCAGCGTCGTGGATTGAACGCTAACAAAGATTCAGTCGAAGCCTTGGACGGGTCTCCCTACCTCGAACACATTGAAAACATTGCAGACTAGGAGTCTCAACCACCGCCACCACGTCTGCCGCAGACGGAAACATTCCCCGGTGCCGGTGCCCTGCTGAGCGATTACATTGCTGAGCCATGGGAACGCGACGCTCAGGGTTTCCTTGTGACGAACCTACAGAACAATCCCTACTACCCGTTTGTGACGCCTGAAGAGTACAAATATATCCAGTGTGGGATCAAGAAGATGGGCATGAAGACGTACTATGACAATGAGCTGAAGGGAGAATACACCGCTCTGCGTTTCCCAAGCTTCTTAAACGCGGATGGTGTCCAGATGCTAGTGGCTAGCATGCCAGATGATCTGGCTCTCGGGGAGTGGGAACTACACACTCTCCAGGATATGAGATGGAATGACAATCACCAGCGCCCAATCAAATACAGGAGTCGAGACATTGTCAAAAGCATGAGATGATTGATGCGGCAGCCAGCGTTCCCCGACCATTGTATTTACGCCCCTCCGCGTTGCTTTAACAGCAATACGCCAACGAAACGCCTCTATACCGAAATTCACACTGTGGACTGGTGGTGAGAGACACAGGTAAGGAGAGATACTCCAGGATAATAAGGTGCTACTCGACGTTTAGGCAACGCTCAGAGTGGGGGATACACTGGTTCCCTTGATCTTCATGTATGACGGAACACATCTCTCGAATTTTGCTGGCGACAAGAAAGAGTGGCCTGTATATATGTCAATTGGCAATCAATCTTCGAAGATCCGCCAGATGCCCTCAACGCACAGTGTCGTGATGGTCGCTCTCCTGCCGATTCCAATCAAGAACCACAATGTTCCTCCGGAGCGGCTGGATGAGGAGCGGCAAACAAACCGAGAGGTGCTGAACGAAGTACTCAGGCGGTTAATCCAGCCTCTCATCTTCAAGCACAATCCCTGCGCCGACAGCGGGTATTTCAAGATTCTCTGTGCAGATGGCAACTTCAGGTGTTGCCAACCGGTTTTAGCAGCATGGCTTGCAGATTGACCTCAGTATAGCGACCTACATCACCTGGAGCGGTATGTCTGTGTTTGGTGCGAGTGTCCAAAGAACGAACTTGGAGATTATGTCCCTCCTGAGAAGCAACACACCCGGCGGGATCATAACCTACATCGAATGCTCAGCAATGCCAACACCAAGGCAGCCAATGCCGAACTCTCGTCGCGCCATGTTCACCGAGGATTCAACGTGTTTCGACATATTCCCTGTATCGTGAGCGACCTCCCTAAGCCCGACCTCCTCCATACAATGCAGATCAGCATACTTGACCACCTCCAGAAGTGGATTTTCCACTTCATGAAGACGCACAAATGGCTCGACAAGTACAATGCAATCTGGTTATCCGCGCCTGCTTACCACGACCTCACACCAAAAGATAAGTCATATGAAGAAGTTTCTCAATGGAATGGGAGGGAGATGAAGGAAATGAGCCGGTACCTGGTTGGAGTTGTAACCCAGTCTCTACGAGGCGGAAGCCCCGCTCAGCGTCCCATATTCAATCACGCAATTGAGTGCACATGGGCATTGTTAGAATTCTATATGTATGCTCCATATAAATCTCACGATGATGCAACATTGAGCTACATGGAGGACGCCTTGCGTCGTTTTCACACCTTGAATAATGTTTCCTTACTCGGGCGCGCCGGCAAAACGGCGAAGGCCAAAGCCAATGCCCTGAGAACGGAACTGGTGAAGAAGCGAAAGGTAGACAAGGAAACGAATACTGAAACTTGGACGCCATCTAAGATGCGGCGCGAAATGAACGCCTGACGGGATTATATCAGCCACAAGATAGATGTTTCCAAGGAGTTAGATGCCGACTTCGACTTTCGGAAGATCCACTTCATGTCTCATTGGGTCGAACAGATTCGTCGATACAGAGCCTTGCAACAGTATTCTGCCGACAGACATGAACAAGCAAACGAAACGAACCTCAAGGACGGTTGGAACGCCTCCAATCACAATCTCAACTACCTGCCACAAGTCATCATCTTTCAGCGTCGCATCCTCTGCTTCGAAGTCAGAGAGCTCAATCTCCAAGCCCTAGCTCAGCGTCAGGAGAACAGCACGGCCGCATTCAATGTCCTCCATTCCGGTGCTGATCTGGCTGCCCCCCTGAGCCCCCAGTCATATGCAAAGCCCGAATTCATGGGACCCCAAAACCGCTGTGATTGAAAGCATCCTGACACTATGATCAAATACTTCAGAGCATTACTCGACAATACGCAAGACGCAACGCACCTAGTGGCAATATACAGTGGCACATGGGAGATTATCAAGCATAACAGTCGTAACAAGACGTATATATCGTATGAATAACTGCACGCAATGGAGCTCTGTATTCAGCATGGTATTAAGGTTCAAGTTGAGGGTTTAGATGGTGAATGCATATCTCAGATTTGTCGATGCACAGGAAGCCAGAGCTGGCGCGGAGGGGATCGATGGAATGACTGGGTGTGGGTAAAGCAACGCCCAGGGAGGTGTTATGGCGCGCTGTTTGGGCGTCTCCCATGGCAACTGCAACGACAATTCAAAATCAAACTCCAAAACGAGGATAGAGCTTTCGTTGAGTACTGGTTAGCCCTGGCGCTCACCACAATACCTGAAAACTCGGGTAACTTGGATCCGCTCTCGAAATTTGTAAAAGTGAGAACAGCACCGGCAGCCGTTGCTTTGCAAGTTTCCAGTGTGGGAAATATTGTCGGCTGCGCACACGTAATTCCAGAGATAGCTACTAGTTGTAAGAGAGGAGACGGACGGAATGAGCGATGGATTGTCAATAGCCACATAGATCTGGCGACTTGGAATGATGTGTATAATTAGTAAAGAGAGAATTGCATCTCGCGCGCTGGTAGAAGGAACGTGAGGAGAGATATTCGCAGCGTCACCCATCGCATTGCAATCCCAAGGGAAGCGTGTTCCCAATGAACCCATTCCGACGTATTGTCCCAGTTGGCCACACCGCGAGAGTGATCATTCAAAATAGGAGACCGACAGAACGCGAAGAGACAGTGAAACAGCGATCAGGGGGTGATATACAACGCGACGCGTTGTATCGATGCTGGGCGCGGTGTAATCCGCCACTGGGGTGTCTCTGACGGCCCCGACGGACCGCGTCCACTCTGACAGAGCCATAGCGCCCGAACGGAATAATTTTTTGCTTATGCATGATGGCTCATGGTGAGGGATGCCGGCAGGTGGTAGAATCCCATTGGGTAATAGCCCTACATTCATTGATGCTGGGTGATATTGTTGATAGTGAGCTTGCATTCAGTTCTTATTGAACGATTCGTTGTTGCAGATACAGCATTTGACATGTTTCTGGCCAGGGTTGACCATATTTGTGAAATGCTCAGTATTCTGATGAATCTCGATGATGCTTTAGGAGGTATGGTTTGTTGCTGCATTTGCGCGTCAAGGATAGTTGTTTGAAAGCGAGCTAACTCAAACTCAGGTTAGCGTATCACTTTCAAAGCCGCATTACACCCCACCAAATGTAGAGGAGGGGTAAAACAAAATCACCTTACGATCAGTTTTTTTCACAAACTGCAATACTATGTATCTAATCCTGCACAATAATGCTGCACATTACCTACTGAAAATCGGTAGCAAAGAAAGCTTCTTTTATCATCACTATAATCAACTTTTGATAGTGTTTATCAGGTGCTACTATGATCGGCCTTATCGTATACTACGCCATTGTGGCATTGTGCAGATTATGTGTATGGTCGAGCTTCAAACAGTGGATAACATCAGCTTAACACAATGAATAGATAAGTTTCCTAGCTGGCTGTATCCCCGCTCAATGATTATCAAGAACTCATAGGCTGGTAGGATGTTATCTTCAGTAATGATTGTTGACTGGTGGGTGGATTCTGAGGAGACAACGAGGTTTATGCACGGAACTTAAAAGGATGCAATCACTGTTGCCGCTCGACTCAAACGGCCTCGGATTGAATACAGTGCAGGTCGTACACACACATTTTGAGTATGAAACGCCTAGTCGTGATAACCTTCCAACCGGATCTAGTTCCCGTTGGGTTCCTGGAGATATCATGTCATATCCCTTCTATGACCTTTACAGTCATGAACTGGACAAAGGTGAGCTTCGATGAAAGATCCTAGTATAAGAATTCGAGCATAAAACAAACAAAGGCGCGATGTGAGTGATTATGATTCCTGTTCCTCAGCTGGGTATCATGGGATCATAGACGCAGTGAAACACCACAGTTCGTGACAAATATGATGGATATAAGAGGCATTCTTCTGCCCAAGGTCACTGCTACGTTCAATATTCTCAACCGTACTCGGCTTTATTCAAAATCACCAATTGAATTGATGAGTTGAATACTACCATCTTTTGATTACATAGGATTTCAACAAACGGATCTCTGCCGAAGATAATCAATATGGCTCCACCAGGTGCACTGTTCGGCTCACAACAACACCCAGATGATAGTGTGGGAGCATCAGATGATAATGCTGGAAGCACACCAAGCAAAGACACTCAATTCAGGAAACCCATGAATCAATTTCATCCACCACCACCAGGGTAAAGTTATCTGCCTTTGCAGCCACCATTTCCAGGCGCTCCCCAGTTCTACCACCATGCCCCATTCAACATGACACCAAGCTCGCAACTATGATTAGGTGCAACCCAAGGATATCCGAGTTATGGGCCATCGTGGCAAGCATATGATTTCCCTCAACGAGGATACGGTGGACCTCAAATGTTCCCCTCTCCGCTATTCGCAGCACATGGCCAGTCATGTCCAGGCGCACCTCGAGTGCCTCCAGAACTGCCTGGAAACAATTCAGTCAGTTGGCCGACATCTGCCACCTCCGCTGTCCCAGGACAACTTCCTGGCGCAGTTGGGAGACCCCCCATTGGCCTCCCAATGTTACGATTTCAGCTGGCTGCGGAACCGCGCAGGACAGATGCTACAGGGATTGCCCATTTGTCCCCATTACCAGGTATTTCCTATGACAAATATGATGCAGATTATGAGAGTGATGATTCCTCGGACTTAGGCAGTGCCAAAGGCAAAGCCCCAATCAGCTTCAAGCGAACGGAATTCTCCTTGACGCAATTTCCCACAAGGATGGGGCAGCGCAATTCTAGTACCTTCAACAAGTGGAAGAAAGTATGGGTGGCTGGATTTCTGGAGAAGAAGCATCGGTCCATTATCCACGGACAAAACTCTCTGAAACAGCTTCAAGATGGGCCCCTGCACTTCGAGATGGCAGTTAAATATTTCTTCGGGACTATCGAGACCTGGCTGCCTTTGGAAATTGTTGAAAATGCGGAACGGATTCAGCAATAGTGGGTTGAAATCACTTTGAAGAAATGTGCAAGCGAGGTTCGGGAGGCAAGGAAGAAGGGAAGGCGAGGCTACAAGGGACTGGTGACAGATTTGGCAGAGCGATCAGGCAAACAAGCAAGATATAACCTCCCAGAGTTGTCCAATACAACTTTCATGGTTGTGATTCGTCGAGTGCCGAATGGCAACAATTACCAGACATCCTGCAATCGACTCGAAGCTTTGTACAGAGATATGAGGCACTGGGAGGAGCTGATTGATTTTATCGAACACAATTGTAGCCTGAAAGAACCATCTTGTCTGACTGCAATATACATATGCAACTTAACACAGGAAGAATTGAACGAAGAGTATATGGGATTATACGCACCTGGGCTTATGACGATTGACCATCTATATGGTCATCTTTCATACAACAGTTCCCTGTCTAATCCCTTCAAGTTGAAACTGGGACACAATTTGAAACTATTTTTGGTAGAAATGAAGGTAGCTACAGGGAAGGATATTGCAGAGCACGGAATTAGACCGGCCAAGGTAATCCCTGCTAGCCTTGGTACAGTTAGTTATGCCCCACTGCTACTCAGTATACTTAGACTTCGGAGGGATCCAATGCAAATGAAAGAGTGGTGGATGAGGCGGCAGGTGGGAAAGAGACTGATAGTAGAATTAATGTAAGTTCTGATTGAGTGAATAGAATTGATTATATTCCACATACTTGTTGGGTCCAAATGATTGTCAGTGAATTACCTAACATTACAATGAATTTGAGGAGCGCTGGGGTATGAGCCCATCAGCCCCACATACCTCGGAGCAACTGACAGATCATTCAGGACAAATACAAGACCGACCAAGGTGCAAGAGAGGTTCACAAGCAAGTGGATGGCGAGGCGGTCCTCAATCGACATAATACCAGTTCAGTATTGAGCACTGTTCTCAACACAATCGACCACGAATTTGAACACAAGTGTGTTGGGGAGGCAGTCAGCCTGGTAAATACCCATCCAAATCGCCAATCAACAGATCACCGTGTTCCAGGCCACAATTATTCAATTCTTGGCCTGCCTAGAACCATGTTTCTGGTGCACCAGGTTTTGGCTATATGGTTCATTGTAAGTAGGTGGGTTTGGGTTGCTGATATGCCAGGAGCACTGGTGGCGGATGAAATGGGTCTTTGAAAGACTTTCACATCAGTGGCAGCAGCAATGATATGCAAACTGCTGACTGAGAAAGTTGTAATGGGGTTACCACTGTCGATTTTGTGGGTGAATACACTTGCAGAATGGGAGACAATGGTACAGAATGACTTTCCCGGGATTATCGGCGGAGAATGGGAATGGTATCCATTGCAGAGACATAATTCAGTGGCCAGCCGCCACATGGAGATCCAGAAAACTCCACCACAGGGGCATCCAGCACTGACATCTGCCCTTGAACCAATCCAAGGGGTGACAATCCCCAGAGTCGCAGAGTCATTCAAGAGTGTCATCAACGAGATCAGATATGCAACCCATATCAAACTCATCAACTTGTTGCACGTGGAGAATGCGAATCTCACCAATCAGGATTTGAACACCAGTCTGGATATGCCGGAGAACCGATAGAATATTCACCTTGTTCGATATCATACCTTTACATCCTGCACGAAACCATCAAGCAATGGCCAACTGTCACACTGTTGCTGGAGTTTTGGGATTTTTGATGAGTCTCATTGGTACAAGACGAAAAATAGTGTGGGCTGGTGAATCGCGATGAATGTGAGAATCGGATTCAAACTTCGAGTCCCTGCAATGCCGGGATTCCATTCACTCTATTACTGGTGTTTTCAGACGATGTGGCTGTTTTCAGGTGCACCTGATGATCCAGAGGATGATAGTGAGATGGAAATGCACAGTGCCGGGGCACTGTAGTCCGCAGTGAAATGTTTGATGCATGCCATCTGCACTGAAGACCAAGACACTCAACAGGATGCGGCACACTGGATGATCCAAATTGCAAAGCCCTTCTCATTCACGAGGTTGGTGAGAATTGAATCTGGAGAATAGGAAACCACTTGATTGGACACCGAAGGAGAATGTACACCTTGTTGATCTTGAATGGACTGAAGATGAGCAAGCTAAACTAAAGACCGTTGTGGAAAGATACAATTCCCTGGGTGCTTCTGGAGCGTGGAGTGTACATAGATGGCAGCTGACATGCTTGTCTTTGGTATTGGGAGACACCGAGGATCGGAATGATGTTTCAGGAAAATGGTACAATGAATGGCCACTCGACACTTGGGTGGATTCTCCAATTTTCCGATGGCTGAGAGACACATTTCTGGCAATGCATGTCAACAAACCTGCGGAGTATCCTGAACCTGACGAAGACGAAGCATCCAATGAGGCGCTCCTGCATGAGCCTGAAAGTACTATCAGCTACTTGCCTCATGCACCTCCTCCTCAAGAGGGGGTGCTATTTTGTCCGCTGCCAGGCCAAGTTCATCCTTTGAAGTGGTGGCTCGCAAAATGTTGTGCAGATCATTTGGATATTTTCTACGTATATGCGGAAATCGGCAACGATGAGCGCACAGAAATGCAGCTCAAATTCCAAGATTCGCCAAATCCCTCTGTGTTCGTAACTATACCCAAAGTGGGTGGGACAGGCCTAAATCTCACAGGAGCAAACCATGCAGTTATAACTCAGAAGTTCTGGGTATTGAATGAGCAGCGGCAGGCATTTGCATGGGTTGTCCGACTGGGGCAAAACAGAGTTCCATGCACCTGGTCATCGAACACAGGACAAAGTGGTTATGATAACAGAGCGAGTGATCTTCACCAGCTCTCTGGAGTGGGACAAATGAGAGTCCTGCATGGCCTGATGAGCCGACCGAACATCACGACTTTGATGATATACCTGGTTCTGGACTGTCAGGGTCACCATACGAAGTGGCTGACGGAGCAAGGAGACATCGTGCCGTCAGATGGTGAGGATGAACGACAATTATCTGGGCAGTGTAATCACGGTACGCCTCTTTAAACATTCAACTAACACAATCTCACCAACTGATGGATCATAATCAAATGGTATAGAGAATGAGGCGCTCGTGAGGAGCCTAGGAGTATTGGTTAGAGCTCCAGTCCATTTTGTGTTAGTTGATTATAGCGATGAATATGAGATGAAGTCTATGATAAGCAGATATCTGGTAAAATGTAACATAGCCTCATTTGGATGATGCATTATGTGATGAAAAGCAGGTGCACCGGTTGAATGGTCGACTTAGTAAAATTCTGTGGTGCCATACAGTTCTCGTGGTGCCAATATGTTGAAGCTGCAGTCAGTTCCCATCTTCATTGCATATTGTCCGTGTGGAATTGTGATACCTAAATCTGCAAACAGGATTCCAGTCTTCAGGTGCGCTTGAACCTCCAAGTGTGATTCAAATTGTGTGTTTCATTTCTATTTCAGGCGCACTGGGCACTAGAATTGCGAAAGAATTCAGGATATTCACTGAATCAACAATGCTGAATAATTTACAGTCAATTGCACAAGAGAATCACTATCAACATCTCGACTCTCCTGAGACAGATCCAGCACAGTATATCTCTAGTCATCCAGTGATAGAGAGACTGTCTAAGTGATATCGAGTTAATGTATCATAGCGTATGACATGGCTCGGGTATTCCAGGCTTACCTGAACAATTCAGCCAAGTATTTCCTCGCTCAGGAATGAAGCTCAGGCACACTTCAGATCCACTCTCATGTCGAGTTTGATGGTCTCCGATTTTACACCGCAAGCATATTCAATTCCAAGGTTCTTTTCAACAAGCAGCTACTCATTATTAAAAGATGATCCCACTCCAGGCGGGCCTCTGAACCGTGTTTACCCACTTCGCAATACCCTTGAACGATTCATTTTGCTCCATTCCAAACATATCTTCTTCCTTCCTCAATGCTTTCAATCTGTGGCTGCCAGCACACAGAGTGTCATCTGTCAGACACTGAACTTTTAGGGGCAGGTGCAGCTCATCCTGCTCGGCTGCAGCTCAATATCTGAATCTATGCTTGATCGGTATGCGAAGGCTACCGCTTGAATGCCATAACTGTCATGCTCCGTGTCAACCTATCATTTGGAGGAAGGTGTCCAGCACACACTTACCGTAGATGCACCGCCCTGGGCGATAAGTAACCACACTGAACTGGATTTTGACTACGACGTATGTTTGGACTTTACATTTCCAAGATTCGATAATAGCATATTTCGTTCGGGCTTCTCAATCGAGCTTCTGCTTGAGAGAGTGAACCTCAAAAGACAGTTTCTTCTCAGCGATTCTGCAGATGACCAGCAACTCCTGCTCACATGTATTCCACACTTCCTCAAATAGGCTTAAATTCACAACACATCTAATGCAGACATAACTACATTTTCACTAACTTGTATATTTGGGCCGCCAAAAAACTGTATCTTACAACAGATTATGTGAACCGATTTTCATCAAGAGAGCTCGAAGAGATAGAATCTTAATGGCTGTCTCTGTGCAGTGGCTCAATTCATCAATGGCAAGCTCCCGCCCACTGTGTATCTTGAATGCATGAAGTTTGTGACAAATCTCAAACAGACACTATCTGATTTCCACCAATGTCAAATCCGAAGTGTGCATGAAGAACAAATCGTGATGAAAGCTCCAGTTAAGAAAACGCAATTGCTGAGAGTAGCAGTAACTGTCAAAGTGAGGCGAGCTTGCAGTCGCAGCCATTATGATGTATCCTGCCTGCCGATTCAATGCTAGCTGCACCTCAATTGGCCAGAAGTACATGCTGTTATTGGTCTTTCTGCTCTCAGATGAAGCCTCATGACGCATTCATATTGTTCTTATGCACTGCTTTGAACCCCAATATTTATATTAAGTCACCATTGTAGCATTGAGACTCATATTGAGTTTGAGATTAAATGATACGGTATTTACATGATATTATGTGCAACATCTTAATGTGAGTCACTATTCGTTACCCATTCACTAGCAATCTTGGCATTGACGAGAACTGGAATTGATTTGATTACTCGTGAGTCTTCATTGTACCTTTACCGCTCTTTCTCAATGTTGAATCTCTCCTTTGTAAACCCAAATTCTCTGTCCTGTCTTACACTGACTGCATACAAATTGTGACTTCAGCAGACTCGGACCGCTGAAAGTGATGTTCTGCACAGGATATTGTCCAGTCGACCGCTAACTTTGCTGCAGAATCATAAAACAACAGACCAACATCTAAATAGGGTGTCCTTCCGACTGGTATACCATATTCGGAGATTCACAGTTACCCACCATCAGCAACAAACACAGTTTGAACCCTTGTACCTTCAACTGTTGCCACTCACCAAGGTCCCAACTCTATCCACCGTCCAAGTCCTGCAAGATTCTTCAACAGACCGACCATTCTGTGCCACGCGGTCACCAGTGATATGCTCGAATTAGAGGTACAATGAACTACCTTCAGCGGAGTCATATGCAAGGGCGATCATGATCAACCTATTCCTCACTATATAACATATGCCTCGCCCTGAGAGTTACTTAGTGATACAACCGTGCTAATGTCTGGAGTCCTTCAGGTGTGTCGAGATCTTCAGGTGCATCTGGTTCAATTCTCGGTTTATTGGCTTAAACCAACCTACAATTCCTGCATCAATAGTGTAATTGGATACAAGTGCTAACATTGGTGAATTGGGGGCATCATGAATCCATCCAATCGGGTGCACCTGACGCTTCTGAAATCACAACAAAGAACTAGCATGGACAATATAAATATGACCTGCCAGCAATGTCTTCTGGACTCGTCACAGTCATGCCACAAATTGCATCCTCCTCAACCGAGGATCACAATGTCCAGGCAGGCCTCGACATGCATCCTCCTCGACGGAGTGTTACTTTGTTGCCCTATTTTCCCATCATTCTATTAATTTTCATACTATATTTATGCTTATATACTTCTGTCTACATTCCCCAACTTCACTTCATCAACATGGAACATACAGCCAGCCAGGTGAGGAATCATGATTCACAGAAGAATCAAGAAGCACACCTTGAGAGAGCACTTGCACGTGCATTCAAAAAGACAGCCAATTTTCATTGCTGATCAAATGTTAGAACTCCAACCCAGCCTTCTTGTATAGTGTTAGAGATAGCTAATGTCCGCGCTATAATCCTGATGACGCAGGATGATGACTATACCGATCGGGAGATCAGCCATGACAACAGTGAAGACCATGCAGAGTCCACCTTGTCCTCTGATATTGAAGATGACGATTTCGACAACCAGCAGGATGTCCTATATCTAGACCAGGCGCAGAGTGTTGAGACTTTAAATACTACAGGGGTTCCACTGCCAAAGAAACGGAGCCATGCTGATACTGCCATTGCACGCACTTCACTTCCACATCTGCAACATCCAGCCGGGGCCATAGCACCACCATTGCTCAAATGCCAAAAGTCAACCATCAACATACTACGCGAGTCTGACATTGTACCCGCCCAGGCACTCCCTCTTGCCCAGGCTGGTAGAGACCAGTGTGTTCCTCAACTAAAGTCCGGTGGGGATCACAACATTCATCAACCCCAAATGGCCACTTTTGAGATAGCAAAACAGTTCATGGAGCCAAACGTATTCACAAAGACTCCCAGCCCAATCATTTCCCATGACAAGTGCTCGATGGTTGACGGAGCTTGGCCACCAGCCATCAAAGCTGAGGATCATCCATGGGCATTAGCTGGTGCTCCTGTTGGTACACCATGTGTTTGTCAGTTGCCCGGTGCTTGATCTCTTGAAATCGCTCCGCAAACCCGAGAAGCTGTACTTGTTTACCCTGTTTTCCGCTCCTCGATTGGACTTATGATGATACTAAACCCCAAATATATACATAGTTAAAACAAAAGATTAGTACGCTTCGAGAGCATTTGGCAGATGGTGCGCATCGAACTATTGTCCGTAGTTACCAATTGCATTTAGGATCAGAGACTGTGCTTCAAATCTAGGTTAAGGAGCTCCTGTTTGACGATGCTTATCTCTCGAAGGTCATCGATGATATGAAATCATGGTTCACGCAGATGGAAGTGCTTGACTTAATCTACCATCAATTTTTCTTCACCGCTAATAGCTTGGGGCGACAGCTCACCACATCACACTTCTTTCAACCCCTTGCACCACAGACGTTAGTGCTTGTGGTGGCAGGTATTGATGGTGCGCTGTCTGAGTATGCCACTTGAAAGGAGGTTACAGTTATGTTCTCTCAAGATGAATATTGAGGTAAAATTTGCCTTCCCACAGTGATAGATTGTATAACTGCAGAAGCCACTGCACTCATTAATTACACATGGTGGGCGGCTTCATACCCCCCACAATTGTGCTCCTCCTCTAGAATAGGCGCTTCTGAATCCCCATCGGCACTCCTCAGTCTGGATTTGCACTCCGCTATTGCATTCAGCGCTCCAAACTGCCTTTTCTGTTGGCGCTCCTCTTCAAGAATGGGTGTTCATCAATCCCCTCCACCACCTCGATTAGGTGTACCTCTATGTCATTCCAGACTATCAAACTCCCTCCTCTTTCGCCGATGCTCAGCATGGATGGGCTGCTCCGCTGGATAGGCGCTCCTCAGCCTGGATTTGTGCCCCTCAATTTCATTCCTCGCTCCTCCTTCACCATCATCACTCCCCTTGCAAACCCCGCACTCCACATCAGGCACTCCTGCTTTCCGGGTGGCACACCTCTTTTCCCGTGGATTGATCATATTGCCTTTGAAAGTCCATTTTCATTCACGGTGAGCTAACCTCTCAATTCCTACCTTTTAGATATCACAAATCAAGCCAAGAAACATTGCAATTCAATGTCACCCACTCGCCAGGCCCGAATCATTCGGAAATTTTGGGAGTGCCTCCAGCAACTTCACGCCTTTGATGACTTGTGTGTCCCTGTGTTTGTGGGCCCTGATGAGATGGGAGATTCGGTGGATGACATTGAGACTGTGTTTGATTGCTATCATTTGATCGCTTACTCAGGTGATTGATTCTGGTTGACCTGCTTTCATTTGTGATCATGAGTCATTTTCTTTGGTTCTCCTTAATGCAGCGATGGAAACAATAGAATGCTGAATAAGATGCTGCGTACTATACTATGATTTAGAAGTTGATAATAAGCAATAATCTATGCATCATATGTGGAGGGTATTCTTAGTCCTCGTGTACATCCGGAGAATCTCAGATACCATCTTCATTCCTTTGAATGAATTTCCCTAAGACCCCAGGCATCTATCACAGTTACTTTGTGATTGCCTCATTGATTGTGCGACAGTCCCAGGTGCTCCCAAACACATCCCAACTGCACCCAACGCACTCCTGTACCGGTCATCAGAGATCCCAGTCACTCCGAAGGCTGGCTGGAATGCCCTCCTAGGGTCTGATTCTCTCCCGAAATTGACGCTTCAACGTTTACACTCCGTCTCCTCTCACACACTCCTGGAGGCTCCCAGTGACTAAAATATATTTTGCTGATGGTGGGGTATGCTCGTGCATCTCCTTGCATTGCTCAGATTGCGTGAATGGCTGATAACCTACCATGGTATCTACATCGTCAGGTGATGGGTTTACCATCTCTCCCTGGCCAATCGTCCTAGGTTCTTTGCCATCATCCCCATCCTCATCTTCCTCCTCATCCTCATCCTCCTCCTCCTCCTCCTCATCATCCTCCGCTTCATCTTCCTCCTCCTCATTGTCACCGTCTCATTCCATCTCCTCTTTGCCGTCTAAATCAACAAAGTATGGTGCCCCCACATCATCCCCCATGTGGATATCCACATCAGAATCACGTTCTGAGTCATATTCGCTGTCCAACTTCTCAGTAGATTTTGTATCATCTTTGGAGGGAATTGACACGATGGGCGATGCTTCCGGCTCTACATATCCCCGCTCTAGTTAGCCCTCCATGTCTGAGTCTGCCTCATACATGTCTATCTGCAACTGCAATGCAATGGCTCGAGAGATAATATCTGCCCCCTGGAGTTTGTTTAACAATACATTTCCATTTACCTTTTACCTTTCCCATCCCCTTCCCTCCCTCCGTAAGAATCCCTTTCCCTTTGCAGGTCCCCGTATCACCGCCCTGCGGGACGTCCTCACCCTCGCCATGATCATTGTCTTTGCCATCTCCAGGACGGCTCCTTCAACCACTTGACACTTCTTGTTCCGCCCAGTTCTCATCATCATTATCATCATCGATTATTTCATCCCTATTCAGTGGTCTGCCAGCCAGGCAGTTGCCTGGCTTGTACTGTCTGCAGCTTGCCAGCTTAAGCTTTGCCCTGGGATCATCACTACCATACCAGGAGAAATGCTCCCCAGTGTGTTTAACCTTCCCCGAGCTCCTTGCCTGCAGATGGAGGCAATCGACTTGATTTCCCAAGGCTCGAGGGATGTCAAACCTCCAATGTTTCATCAGGTAGAGGGTTTTGTCAAACTTTTGCCCCATATATGAGGGGAAGGCTACGCACCACTCCCGAGAAGGCGAACACCTGCTCCTGCTGGTCTGCCACCCCGGCTGGATTTGGGAACAGTTGCGAGTCATGACTGGATCAAGGAAGATTACATCATACAAGAGGTCCCATGCCCTCTCTTGCTTGATGCCGCATAGATTGTATACCCGTATGAGTCCACGAAGGTATTCTGAGCATAATCCATTTGAAATGTCCCGATCCATTGCGTGGTGTAGATTTGTAACCGATGTCAGCATATTTGTTCTAGCAGTTATCTTCCCCTTTCCGTCGAAACTGCCCTTTCGTTAGTGTTAACAACAGTTCCTGACAATCACTTCAGGTCCGGATACAGGTCCAAACCGAACTGTTGTCAAATTAGCGGTCACAGTTCATCAGCAACAACCCTAGTTTCCGTCTGAAACACCCGGCTGTTCCGGACGGCTCTGACGGCTCTGACGGAACCTCGAACCCTCTGACGGAGAATTACACGCTACCCGTTGCATACTCACCTCCATTACTATGCGCCCGGAATACGCACCATCAGAACGGCACGTGTGTTACACTCTTCGCAGGGGCTGCAGTTATGCTGTAGCCGTTCACACAATGCCTGGCGATGTTTATGCCTTTCTTCGGCCGATAGCCACATTTTACCTCTCCGCTATTGCTATAATATATCGGATGCCGCACTCGCCCCGTATATGCTTAACTTTGAGATTTTGTCACATATTGCAATACAGTCTTCGCTTCGGATACCTCGCTTGCCGTTGCATTTACTTTGCCATTATCGTATTTTACAGGTCTGAAATATACAGGATAATCTTCACACTCTCTAGTACTATGCCCTCAGTCCTCCACATTCTGCGTTGATCCATCATCGGCTTGCGATGCTTCTTCCTCCTCTTCCGCATCCGCATCGTCGCCATCCTCCCCCTCATACCCGTCGACATCGCTGGGTCCCAGGTCAGTCCTCCACATTCTGCGTTGATCCATCATCGGCTTGCGATGCTTCTTCTGCCTCATCCGCGTCCGCATCGTCACCATCCTCCCCCTCATACCCGTCGACATCACTGGGTCCCAGGTCAGTCCTCCACATTCTGCGTTGATCCATCCTCGACTTGCGATGATTCTTCCTCCTCACCCGCATCCACATCTGCATCATCGCCATCCTCGCCCTCATACCCGGCGACATGACTGGTTCCCAGGTCAAACCCCTCGAGTTCCGTCACGGGCCGTCGTCGCCGGCTGGCGGTGGGGATGGCATCGCGATCGTCGCTTTCATGCCCTTCATCTTCGTAATCCCCGCTGCCCCCTGGCATCCCGAAATGAAGTTCGTCATCCGTGCAATTGTTGTCTATCGGGAT
>Ga0307512_10001264_pt1 | contig 36426 bp, 41 predicted proteins | sample 14_EM_MG_FD_200267 | JGI IMG/M metagenome (GOLD analysis project Ga0307512, IMG submission 200267) | Populus trichocarpa ectomycorrhiza microbial communities from riparian zone in the Pacific Northwest, United States - 14_EM | ecosystem: Host-associated > Plants > Roots > Unclassified | place... | reverse complement strand
TGTGGTCGTAGTCTAACAGACTGATGCTCATCCAAGTCCACGTTGTACGAGTCCACCTCGTTTTGGTCTGCGTTACCTTCTTGGGCTGACTGGTTTCCACAGGAGCTCCTCCTTGCGCCCTAGGAGCGGTTAGATTACGGATCCCTATTCAAGGCATATTTTCTCACCGGACTTTAAGACCCGTTCCATTACCATTCTGAGGGACATTACGAGTTAGATGTTTTTCATGGACCTTTTTACTTTTTACCACGTTTGTTACGCAGCTTACGCACGGACTACCCGACTTTTTGAACCTACTTCTAATAGACTCTTCCATACTTTCTTTCTTGGTACCGCTCCTGTTGCTGTTCTGTGCAGTAGAGTACAAGTGTTGAGTGAGGAACTACGTACGAACAATTCAAAACCATTGGATACCTTTTTATTTGATTATGTGCTAGGAGTTGTCGCGCATCTAGTTCTTGTTTCTAGATTCGGAACGGGATTATGGGTTAATGACGCGGGTGCGAAACGCACTATATTTGGATAGTTCCATTTGACAGTGACATAGTGTACTGTAAGCGATTGTGATAGCTGAGTTCCGACAATCACCTGAACAGAATTTGCAATTCCAACACATGCATTCAAGTACTGTCCAGTACTGCCTGTACGTGGGCGTGATGTGCTTCCTATAGGGAATCCTACAACATCCAACGTTGAACCAATCGCTTGGAAATGACTAGTTTGTCTCCAAATCAGCCCGACCCCGACACGTTAGTCCGCGCCAGGGCAACGGCGGCCCTTCAAGCGGGATGGGCGCTACGGCCCGTCAACGGACTCAGGCGGGGTCTGACATGTCAACGTACCCGTCAAAGGATCGAAAAGTCACAGTTCCCACACAGCGAGAGTCGCTAAATAGACCCTCGATGGGCCGATGGCTTGGAACAATCAGGCCTTCTTTCCCCCCCCCCCCAGTCACTTCTTCGACTTTGTAGCGAGACTTGTCGCGTCGTTCCTTTCGTTCTCCTACAATAAAAATAAAAGCCCACTGTCCTTTCTTGTCTAGACACCACTCGCAGAAAAAGTCCATCTCGATATGAAGAAGTTCTTCGTCGCTCTTTTCTCTGTCGTCGCCTTGTTGGCAGTCGTCGTCCCCTCGTCTGCGTCTGCTATCAAACACGTAGAACGAGAGACGAATGCTCAACGTCTCGCCCGTGGTCTTCCTCCGAACCCTCCAACCCGTCGTAGCACAGCGCTTGCTCGCCGTGCATCGCCAGCACCCCCGTGCGTTCATCTTTTATTTCTTTCGGTCTTTTGTGGTGCTGTTCCAGAAATTATGCCCTGTTTACTGACTTGATCCCGGACATAACGTAGTAAGCAATTCATTGTGGTCTACGATTCGCATGGCCAGGTCCTCGGCTTTGTTCAGAACGGCGGTTCTTCGTAAGTATTTCGATTTGTCCTCCTACACCACGAGGATCCTTATTCAACCTTTTTTTTTTTTTTTTCCTCGTCGCTTTCATCATTTAGCCACGGTATCAGCGTTGGCGATAAAATGAACTTTCCGGTTACGTTTGACCCTACGTCCCACACAGTTTTCGTGCGCATCTTTCCGTTCATTGTTTATATGCAGCGTCATTGACATGGTGTCAAGTCGGCGGGGAATGGTAATCAGTACCTTGGCGGCCATAACCAACCTACGGTTATCATGGATTCTAAAGCACCCACGTGAGCTTTCAGCCATTCGCGGCAATTAACAAATGGATGGTTGATTCCCTCTCCCAGGTTTACCTACCTCCAGAAGGTCTCCATTAACAGCAAGAATGGTATTTATAAACATAGTTTCTCGTTGGCATCAATGCCCTGACACGAGGATTGCAGATGAGGCTAATATCTGGTATTCTGGCGACAATGATGAGCTCCTTGGCATGTGGACGAACCCATCTGGACCTCTGGTCCCCATCTACTTCTTTGAGGATGACGGCTCTATCCTGATGACTGGGGACCTTGATGCTTTCCCCAACTTGGAGCAATTGGTGTGTCTATTGTCTCAGACCCCTCTGCTATCTTTGTCTCATCTTCGTTTCAGCACCTATTCCTTCACAGCTTTTCATCGTAAGTACGATCAATTGTGGGGCCCCACGTCCGATCTTGGTCCAGTGGTTATTGTTACCCCTTCGCATTTGGTCATGCTCTCCGCGTGCTCGTCTGGGTCCCATCGATACCATTTTTGCTCGATCATTTCATGTATAGAATAAATGGACATCTTCGTCGTCAGTGTTTGTGTTACTTCCTTGGACATAGTAGTACGTCCTGTGGTTATGTTTGCTTTGGATTCCGTCGTAATCTAGCGGATTTCCTGATTAATTTGAAGCATGGGCGAGCCCTTTGAGAATGATGACGCACGTGAGAGGTACTGTATATTGCGGCCAGTCACAGGGTTGTCGCCCTGAGATCTTCAATACTACCACAACATTTTTCAGCCTTCTACTGTTCCAAACCATATAAAACTTTGAAAGCTACATCATAGCACTGTCACGGTCATGCTGGCTGGGGAAGCTGTCACGGAGATCGACACCCTTCTCTCGTCTGAAACCATTGACTCCCGTCCGACAGTTCTTTGTGAACAGAGGGATAGCTTTACGCCTGAAGGTGGACAGTGGCTCGAATCCGTGGGAATGGGAAGAAAGGAGGATTCACTTTATCTCCGCTAGTGCAGGAGGTTGCATCCGAATCGATCATCTTAGCAAGCATTTGTACGTGACAGCCAACAGGGTCACCATTTGTGTTTATTTTCTGGAGTCATCCAACCCTCACATGTATGACAATATGGACTGGTCGACGAAGGGACAACGCGCACGGCATGCACGCACCAAAGTCAGAAATGGGGCGGGTGATTTCAATGATGAAAGATTGAGGTCGGACAATAAACGATCGAGCGGAGCGATGACCATGACGATGACAACGGAAAAAAAGGAGCGATTAACCCCACTATTTCCAAGGCACGGGAGGACGATCGAGGGGACACAAGAATAAGTACTGTTCTACCATTTCTATTGGGCCGTGACTGCGAGGTTTTATACTACAGGAGTACAGTTGAGGAGCAGAAGGAATCAAAGTAAGACTTTGCAAAGATACCGTAGTCCGAGGAATGACAGGGGACACAGATACAAGAGAATGAAAGTACAGAATGCGCATAAGGCGGTCGCGCTCTAATTGACGTGATGATAAATATGGAAAGCAGGCGTCATCAACATCTCGGTGCCTGATAATGTCAGTGCCACAATTAATTACTAATCGCCAGGAATGGGAATAGGGGCAACAACTATCCTTATTCTGTGGACCTTCCTTGGCTACACGAGAAAATTATGCCGTGTTCAATTCAGCTCGCTGTAGAGACTTTCATCCGTGCCAAGACATTAAGCCCCTTTCCAATTGCAACGGGCGCCACGACCTTTGCAACGGGTGTGTTCCTGTTGCGATGCGTCAAAAAAACTTGATTCCCACGCGACGCGCGATGCGCTCAAAAGGACGCTCGACTCGTCCTCGGGAACAATCAAAACCATCCTCTTTCCCCCCCTTCTCTCTCGTCGAATTCGTTAGCGCGTCGCGTCGCGTCATTCCTTTCGTTTCTTGCAACCTAGCAAAACCCCACTTTCCTTCGTCACCCACTGTCCTTCTTCAGACACAACCCGTAACGTCTTTTTAGAAGAGAAATAAAAATCTAGCGTAACAATGAAGACATTCTTCCTCGCGCTTTTCTCCGTCGTTGCCTTGTTGGGCCTTGTCGCCCCCTCATTCGCGTCCGAGGTCACACACGTCGAGCGTGAGACGAATGGCGAGCGTCTCGCTCGTGGTCTTCCTCCGAATCCCCCTACCCGCCGCACGACCGCCAAACGCCACCGTCATTCTCAAGCTCCTCCGTGCGTAAAGTTTTCTTTTCTTTGTGCTTATCCACTGACCTGATCTCGACATATTGTAGGGCATCAAAGCAATATGTCGAAGTCCGCGACCTCAGTGGCGATATACTCGGCTTCATCACGAATGGTGGTGGCCGGTGCGTGTTTCCGTTCCCATCTTATCCTACGAGGAATCTAATAGGAACTTTTCTTCGACGCTTTCATCGTTTAGCCAGGGTCTCAGTGTTGACTGGCGCCTCAACTTCCCAGTGACATATGACGATGGTAGCCACACATTGTCGGTGCGTATTTTTATGCTCAGTGTTTGTATGCCAAATGATTGACGAAGTCCTTCTAGAATGGGGCACAGTTCCTCGGTGCCCATAACACTCATGGCGGTTCCTTGGGTTCTGGCCACTCCAAGTGAGCTAAAACATTTGTGACAATTTGCAAATGGATGATTGATCCCCCCTCTTCCAGGAGTGTTTTCCTTGAGAAGGTCTCTGACAACGATAACGATGGTATTTTCGGCTACAGTTTTTCCGTTAGCATCAGCACCCTGACTTCAGGATTACAGCCCAAGCTCATATCTGGAAGCTCAACGATGGCGGTGTTCTCACTGCTACCTGGACGACCCATGGTGGGAGTCAGATTCCCGCCTACCTTGTCCTCAAGGGCGACTCTATCAAGCTGACTGGCGACCCCGGTGCTACTGGGGGCAAGCAAGTGGTATGTTTATCGTCTCCCTCTGTGGTCCTCGTCTCATTTTCGCTTTCAGCAATTCGTCCTTGTTAAGTTTTAATGGCTATGATGATCTGTAAAGTCGTATGGCCATCTTTACCCTTTCTCATGTGGCCATGCTCTCCGCGGGCTCTTGCTTTGCGACTGCGTCGCGTCAATACCATTTTTTACTTTGATCATTTGATAGCTGGGATGGGTGGTCGTTTTATGTGTTTGTGTTGCTTCTGTGGCATACAGGTACATCCTGTAGCGGGTCTCTGATGTCCTTACGCGATCCTTTGATTCGTCTAGAATCAAATGCTGTTGTTTGTTATCTTAACCTGCGTGATACTGGGAAATGATGGCACGTGAAAGGCATGTACGGCTGCCACGGCTGGTTTTGTTTTCCTTCCCATGACTTTCACACTACTATCTCTGTTCACAACTGCGAGTCTGCGACAGACTCCGATCACGAAGAGCCTTGAAATATGTATCTTATGTACAATACCCTCGGTAATTCTTGACACGCAAACGCCATGCTTGTAGGGGATGTTATAGCGGAGTTGCAACTGCATGATTCTCACTGAGTCCGTCTGAGACAGCTGACCTTCACAAGCCAGCCTAAGCGCGGTATGCTATCTCCTCCGTACGGTTGTTGTACAAATTTGGACCCTGGATCCTTGCCTTCATCAAGCCCTTACTTTCAACTCAATCTTTGAATAATTCTTGTCTCCAGGGGTCGACCATATCTGTAGCCATCACAATAACTGTATTTCCCAACGCCATGTGGAGATGAGCAAACCACCCCTTATTGGAATGTGCAAAGCCCGGCCCGAACCACTTTACGGTCTGCCCTGACCGTGGTGATGTCCCGAGTGATCGGCGCCATCAGAGGAGCGGGAGCCTAGCCTTGATAATCATTTGAAATTGTGAATGCATCCGTACGTCACGCCGCCTCGGGCCTTGGGAAGGGAAGCGGAAATGGGGCAAGCTGAGGGGCCAGGCTAAACACCCAAATCGTACTCTCCGTCGTGTGGGGCGCACCGAAATTCACATATCAGGCCGCGCCATGTAGCCCAATCGGTAGGCATCCCCTCTCTCCTCCAGACGACATCCTTCGCCACGAAAGCATGCATAGGCTCTCAGTCGTTGCCCTGACCCTCCTGGTCATCATTGCCTCCATCCTACCCCCTATGCTTGCCCGTGAGACGAATGCTCAACGTCTCGCGCGAGGTTACCCCCCTCTTCCCCCTGCTCGTCGTGAGCCCACCCGTCGTGACACGGCTAAGCGAAGTGGACCCTCAGCTTCTTCGCAGACGTGAGGCCACTCCCTGCCCCACCCTGGGCTCCCGATCCTTTGGATGAGATGCTGACTTCCCTATCTCCCCTTTTCTTAGCGTTAGCGGTGTCATCGAGGTCCGTGACAAGGCAGGGTCCCATCGGACCGGATTCGTGTTGAACGATGCAGACATCTATCCGTAAGTACATTGAGACACGTTCCGTGACACCGGTGCCTTGGGGTATTGATGGCCCGTCGTTCCTTACCTTTCAGTGTTGTTGGCGTGACCGATGCTGGCCACACTGATGCCCTTAAGGCAACGTTTGCATCCGCCACCAGCACTCTTGAAGCTACTGTAAGTGTCAGCATATTTATTCCTTGTGAACCGGTAAATGACTCGCATACTCAAGAACCTGCATTTCAAATCGCCGCCGTTCAACCCACCCTTCTTCCTGGGCTCGACATTCCCTGACCCTAGTAACCCCAATGAACCTCCCCCTGAGTGCGTCCCTTTTACGTTAATGATCTGAAACTCCCTAGCACCTGTCTCACCCCACGTTTTTTCTTTGACAGAGGATGCCTCCTAACGATCGTCCCAGATAGCCGTACGGCGATGTGTTTATTTGAACGGTTTGTAAGATACTGACTGCGATATTTCCTTCTCGATGCAGCTGGCGCCCACCTCTGGTCCTATGACTCTAAGACGAAAGAATTAACGAGCAAGTCCATTTCTTAATCATCACAGATGACGCAGCGTTGGCTAACCACTCTGATTCTTTTTTTCTTTACATCATCCAGTTGCCTTTAGCTTGAAGGGTGGTACTGTCCCTGCCGGATTCGCGTGGGACCAGAAGTTGAACGAGCTTCAAATCGTGACATCGTGGCCCGTGCCCGACGGCGATGTGCCCGTGGTGCGTCCCCCGGCGTTTCTGATCTTCCCTTTCGGATTTCCTCACCTCCCCGCAGAGATTGTACTTGGTCGATTAATTCTCGAACTTTATGCGGCCTTCGTAGCCGTGATGGACATGTTTCCCTCCTCTTTTGTCTTGTCTTGCTTTCCTTCTCCTTCACCTGTCCTTTTTTGTTCCCTTCGTTTCGCGTGACGACCTTTTAGACCGTTGTTGTCTTGGACTATTTTAGCATTCAAACCTACTCCCTCTTAGGACGCTCTTATGTTTGTCTATTGGCGCCTTTTTTACTTCACCGTTTTGACCCCCTTTTACTCATGATTGTACGGTCATGATGGTCATGATCATGATTGTACGCCCCGGTGATGTTTGGACGCATTTCACGATTTGTAGTCGTCTAATTGTTCAAATTACGAAGACTCTTTCTTTTCAAGTCGGTCGTTTCGACTGATGCGGATTGACAGCGATGATCAGTGGGAAGAATGACTCTTTTCTTCCCTGACCTCGAGGGTGCGGTTTGGTACTGTGCCCGATCGGAAATGCAATTGGACCCGGCGCCCAGACGCTCTTCTGGAACCATCCCTGCCAAAGCATCTAGGACCTAGGCTTCTTTGCATGACTTGACTGGTACCCTTACTCGGTTCCCAGTCCTGAGGGCCTGTAATGCTCATTGTGCTCATGGTGCCAATTGTCTCAGTTGCTGGGTCGTCTTTCGGTGGCGCTCTAAGCGGGGAACCATCTGTGATGGTTGGCCAAATATAATGATGGCTCGCGCCGCCCATCGAAATTTTAAACCTAGTGCTCTCGGTTCTAAATTTATAATCTTGCCGGCGCATGTGGTTTTACCCTTTAGCGGTGGGCGCCGCTTGCTGTGCCGCGACCTCCTTGCTGTAGCTGCACAGTATGATACGCGTACGGAACCGTACAAAGTACAGTAAGTAGTCTGACTGTGTGCCACTGTTCCCGAGATCCGAGCCGAGGACACTCCTTCTCTCCAACCCCAACCCGGGAACACGTCAATTTACGGCAGCCGTGTTTCCTGACTGACGTGACCATCGTGGAATGTGCGATGCCCAAATGGAAGCAAAGATTTCCTGACTAAGCGAACTCGGTGTTCTATTTTTATCGTACTGTACCAGTGGCATGCGGTATCATACTGCCACCGACAATCAGTTGACGGCAAAAGCCCCGGGGAAGGAGGGGAAGGACCACACCATCCGCCATTTTCCCCAGCAGCAAGTAAGTCTGCCAGTCCGCCCGCCGGGTTTGGTCAAGACGGCCCTTGGCACTGGCATGTGAATTCAGAAGACTCGAGGACGACCCCGGTCACCCTCTCTTTGCGTTTTTCGCATTTCCGTAAGGCGAACCCCTCACCTCAGCTCACTCGCGGCGAACATGGCATTGTATTTTTCTTGGTGGGAAAGCGACAGCTTTTCTTCGCTCGGCGTCTATGTTATCATGATGAAACCTGTGGATTTTGGATTGGCCTGCTCCCTACGACGTAAGCTCAGTCTTCCTCCCGACTTTGTTAATTCCCCATATTAGCCGACGCAACCTGCCGAAGCCGTGCGCCGTACACCACCTACTGTACGGCACTGAGAATAAATGCCATCCATTGGTCCACGGCATGGTCCTGGTCGATGTACTACGCCAACCCAGTACCATGTGATTCACGAATCACGACATGCTGCATGGCGGGGCGCTCACAGTATGGACGTCAATCACTGACAGATTGACGTTTTCCCAGATCTACGTGTCCTGTTTGTACAGTACTCTGCAACTGTACAGTACATCATGATGCGGGAAGGAAGGAAAGAAGAATGCGCTATTGACGCTCGGCGCCGGCCGCGTCAGACTTGATGCCAGCCCATTTTCTTTGGGCGTTTCATCCCATGAGGCACCCTTCTATCGCCGCACCCATGCTTACGAAGGTGGGAGCTGCGAGACTGCTGTAACCAATCGCCCATGCGGCTATCAAATTGCGGCGCTTTGGGGGGGGGGTTTCCGGCCGTTGCATCTTATGCCTAGGCGTGGGGGTGTGACAAAGCTACCTGTGTTTGTAACCACACTTGGGCAGGCAACCCTTGACTCACTCAGACGGACAGGAACCCCCACACGAGTCCTCATCATTCCCACTGGCAGAACCTCATGTCTATTTACCCCTTCCGTTTAGGTCTTCTGCGTGGTGGCACCGATGGCTCGTCGCGGACCGACGGGCGCCGCGGAGTGTGGAACAAGTGGGGGTGTTTGCCAGTTGGGGCGGAACGATACGACAACGGCGGCCGCGGGAAAACAACATGTGCTGGCACTCCTTGATTCCCAGTTCTTGAAAAAAAATTCCGCGGTCCGTAACGTCTATTTGCCTGACTTTCTGCCGGCGTATAAAAACGAAGGCGCTGGCGACACAGCGGGAAGGCGAGAAGGGGGGAGTTGAGTCTGGGATTTTTTTTTTTTCGGACGATGGCTTCGATGTTGTTCGTACCGCTCTCTGTCTTCTTGGCGGCCATCGTACCGTTCCTTGTCTGGGCATACAACCGTCGCCGAAACTCGTTCTCAATCCTGGGTCAACTCCGGGGGCCGAAGTCGCCGTCTTTTTGGATTGGTGAGCGCCGAGTTTCGCTAAATCGACTCTTTCGTTCTTGTTCTTCTCCCTTCTACAGTACTACTGTAGCATTACTTTTTTGCCGCAACAACGGTTTAGCTAATGACCCACTTTGACGGCATCTGTTCTAGGAAACGAGGGTGACATTTTCTATCAGAATGAAGTGGGAGATTCCGAGTTCAAGTGGATGCGTCATTTCGGCAGCGCGTGGCGCCGTCGTGGGTGCTTGGCTGTAGGCGTTCCTTTCATTGATGTAAATGGAGCTATTCATCTGCCGGTGGTCCCTTGACAGGAAGACCACTTGATGGTAGCTGACCCCAAGGCGCTGAATTACATTCTTCACACGTCTGGGTACAACTTTCCCAAAAAGACGGACATTCTCAAAGTGACGGAGTTGGTGACGGGAAAGGCGCTCGTCTGTGCCCATGGTACAGAACACCCTTTAAATTCCATGCATCTCTTCCTCCCGTTTGCGATAATGCATTTTTTTGTGTTTCGTTACAGGAAAAGTCCATGAACGCCAGAGGAAGATCATGGCGCCCACCTTCTTCGCTTCGCAATTGAAAGTGTATCTTCCCATATTTCAAGACACGGCATCCAAGGTCTTTAGCGCTTACCCTCTCGGCATGATCTCGCCGGTTTTGGGGTGTTGGATGATGACGACTTACCCCTCGGTATTAATAGCTCGTTCAAAAGTGGAAAGATGAACTGGTTGCGCCGCACCCCTCAGGGCAGCCTCTCGTTAATGTGACCGAATGGATTTCACGCATGACGGTTGACATCATGGGACAAGGTGAAAATATCCCACTGCTCGGCGTAACTGCGGGAGGTCGCTCATCGTCATTCCCTCATTTAGCCGGATTCGATTATCATCTTGGGGCCCTAGATAATGCAGAGACGAAGCTCGGAAAGATGTATGCGAACTTGTTGTGAGTCTTCAAGTCTTCAGCAACTTAAACTCCGCCCTGTTTTGGTGGCGCTCGGTAGTGACCCGAACTAACCCCCACGACGACGACCAGCATCGACTCGACGCTTTATCCTACCCCGCTGAACCTCGTTTTCAAGTCAACCTGGAGATACGTCCCTGAGTTCCTGCTCCGCTTCGTGCGTTACCTCCCAACTCGCGAGTACCGCCGATTCCGCATTTATCTGGACTATGCCCGCGAGTTTTCGGAGGGTATCATAAAAAAGAGCGTGGCCAGGGGCGACGGAAATGACATGATGAGCGTGCTGCTGCGCACGAACGCTTCAGAGGTTCCAAAAAATAGATTGAAGCACCTTGAAACCGTGGATCAGCTCTCGTAAGTGCTAGAGTAGAAGTCAGTTTCGGTTGACCATTGGCTTAAATCATGGTCGTGACGTTCGTGCACTGCTGCAGGGCCCTCTTGCTTGCTGGTCAGAACACAACGGCCAGCACACTCTCATGGTTCCTCTGGGAGATGGCGCGGCACCCTGAATCCCAAGAACGCATCCGAGAGGAGATTGCTGCCGTATACAGGCGGGCCAACGGGGCAGAACTATCAATCGCAGACCTAGATAGCATGACATACACCCAGGCAGCCTTCAAGGTCTTCTTCCTCCTAATAACCTATCTATTTGTGGCGGTCTCTGATAGACATCAACATTGAATCAGGAGTCGTTGCGTCTGCATCCCATCATTTGGATGCTCGGAAGAGTGGCGAGTCGCGATGACGTGATTCCGCTGGCATTCCCGATCACCACCGAATCGGGCGAGCGAGTGTCATCCATCCCCGTGAAGAAAGGGACCATCATTGATATTGCGATCCATGCATACCATCGGTATGTTTGACCCACGTTCCGCTCCACTACCGGTCGCTAAAATAAATGATATGAATTAAAGGCTGCCACAGGTCTGGGGGGAGGACGCAGACGAATGGAATCCCGGCCGTTTCCTGAACACTGAAAGTGTCAGGCAGACGTCGATTGGCCTTTATGGTAATCTGTGAGCATAAGTGGATCATTTAAAGCCAGCGTACAAGAGATACATTTGCTTACAAAGGCTGCGTCGCAGGTTAAATTTCTGTAAGCATGGCGAACCAAAGATCGGCGTTGATTGGCATTGGCATTGATTTGTGTTTGTGATGCGCTGCGCTCGCATCATACAGCTGGTGGCCCGCAAGGCTGCATCGGCTGGCGATTCGCGTGAGTGCCACCGGTACCTTCTCAACACGTGCACGTGCAGTTCGCTCATCTCATGAACTTCGCAAATAAGCGTACTGGAAATGCTTGTCGTTATCGTGACTTTGCTGAAGCATTTCGAGTTCTCGCTTCCTGCAGATGGAGAAAAGCCGGGGCCGCAGGTCTATCGCAGGCCGAGCGTGATCATGATGCCCATGGCGGAGGGTCAGATTGGGGCCTGGATGGGTCTCGTCATCAAGTCTATCGATTGACGAGGTAGACATCGCTTGACGCCGTTGTTAGCCAGTCTGCAACGCACTCCCAGACGGTGCCTCGTGCTACTATTTTTGCGCCACCACCTCTCGACGTTTTGTGCTTGTCTGTCGCGGTGAGGCCCGTCTTGTCAGGAGTGTCAATTTCGAAAAGTCTTTGTACGTGTACATATCCTCCAAATATACGTCGTGCGCTAGATGAGTATCTGCTGCGAATCCTCGCCAGCGACTGCAAGACAAGAGCGTAAAATCCGGGGTGCTGCCGCCGCGGTCCACGTCTCCGTTTCGGGCTCAGGTGCAGGGCAGTGGATGATAATTGAGGACCGAAAAGTACCCAAGCGATGAGTGTAACTACCTCGTAGCAACAACACTAACGACGATCAACGCCAACTGAAGTTGTTATCGATTATATCCACCCATTGGTCGTGCTACGCGAGGTTTTGCCAAAGTTCGAATGGTGAGGCCAGGAGACGGCGTACCATACCTTGCGTCGTTGTCGTGCTACTTGTCTTCTCCGGTTTTATCAGTATTCAGTACAGTACCAGTATAACTTCACCATGGCGAGGTACATTTGACGGCCTTAGCTCTGACTTTACCGTCCTTTGGCACTGAATGGTATCGTGGTGGGCATAGTCGGTGAAGAGATCTTGATGTCGGCCATAGATGGATGTGGTCACGGGTCACGATCGATTGGGTTGACCTCGGATATGTGGTTCGCATTCGGTGACGTCATGTAGCGATCGCCGACGTCTACCTAGAAATTCTGGCTTTTGACTTCGCACTTCGCTTGGGGGCTGGCAACAAAAAACCTCCGGTTCTTGGCGGTAGCATCATCAGTTTGAGGGAGCTGTCATTTGTTGGATGAGGGCCAATGTATGACAGTCTTAAAACTTCGCTAATACATGGAATCGATATCAGACGCTTGTAGAAAGTCTAACAGACGTAGGTAATGTTATGGACTATGTGCGATGTATGTTACAGTTTCTCAATTCCATATGTCAAGAACTATGATCGGGTATAAACACATTACCTGATCCAAAGTTTGCAGCGAGGCAAGGGGAAAAAATGTCATCTATGTGGGTTGCCACATCGCGGCACTACGAAATGAGTCGTTCGCCCCATACCAGCCGTTGCCGGTGAGCACGGTACGCGCCACGAAGTGCCATCCACGTGCCCCACGCAACCAGAACAAACGTGAGCGCAAACAGTGTGCGGAGCGTCGCGCGCCAGCGCCACGACACGGGACTCGAACGCGAGAAGATGACGGTGCGCCAACGGTTCGTAAAATCGCGATTCAACCAGCGGAGGTCCTCAACTAGCAATTGCGCCTGCAAGGGAGACAGTATGTCAGCGTTTCTGAGCGGGCACAGATAGAGAGACGGAGGGAGCGGGAAGCACCTTGTCACGGCTCGAGTCGTACAGGCGATGCAGGCGCGCGGCTTGAGTGCGGATGGCAGGGAGTTGTATCTCGAGCTCGTTGAGCACACAAAGCGCTTGGTTAAGCTCGGCGTCTATGTGTGGCACATGGGTGCGGAGGGCGTCTTTATCAGTGCGGCGGTAGTTACGCTGAAGATTTTGTCTTGGTCCATTCATTGCACATCGAGGAAACAACTTGGAGGATGAGTGGCACTACACACCTTGATACTGTTAAAGGCCTCTTTGAGCGAACTCTCAATCGCGCGGCAGTTACTCAGGTCCTCTGCGAGCTTCTCCTAGGTTGTATAAAAGTAAAAGAAGTTGGTCAGGTGGTAGATGCTGGTGGCATGACGGAGACGGAACAAGGCATACCTCAATCGCCTTGATCTGCTGTTCGAATGCTGCTGCGCGCCGGGATGTCGTAGAAAAGACGTGGTCGAGAGACCTGGGAGAAACTATTTGGAAAGAGTATCTTGGATATGTGATGAGAGTCCGTAGCTACCTGACGTTTGATGTGGTGGAGGTCGATAAGATGGCCGGTTGAGGTGGTGATGGGGTAATATGATTAGTGGCAGTGGACATGGTAGGAGAGATGAGGAAGACGTGAAGATGAAAGAGAAAGAGCAGTGGCAAGCGGACAAGGAGATTAAAAAAAAAGTGAAGAATAAAAAAAAAGACGTATTTATGAATTGAATAGAAGGAGCAGAATGAGGAAGATTATGTACATCTACGACGGGACGGAACAAGCGGAGGATCAGAGGATGGCATATGGAGCCCTCTTTACCTTTCTTGGCGATCTTTATTCTTCCGAGGTACGTTCACGTGATCGATTTGTCTGTCACCAGCGCGACACCTCCGCCCTCCACGGGTTTTCTCGACAGCAGTGCTTGTACTGTACTGTACCTCACTGTCGTCGAAGCGTTGTTTAGATTAAGAGGTAATCTTGGTACTTTGGCGCACTTTTTGTATCTTTTGCGTCCAGCTCCTTTGCCATATCCCGACGGTCCGACCACATTCAATGGGTTGAGACCGTAGTCCTGCGATGAAGAAATCACTTAACGTACAGTAGTGCAGGACAATTTCACCGGTTTAGTCGTCGGGATGCCACCGTTATGGGTTCAATGATCCCAAGCATAACCAGAATATTGTTTCTGAAATGACGAGATCCAGCTGTGCCTGTGGGTAATGCGATATACCTCGTGGGCGTTGTTTTGAGGAAAATACAGTTGTTCATGCAACGCAATGCGGAGATATGACATAATTGGAGGGTAAAAAAAGGTATGGCCAACGTGGGGATCGAACCCAAGACCTTCGCGTTATTAGCACGACGCTCTAACCAACTGAGCTAGTCGGCCCTTTAAATAATTCCTTAACTTTATGCATCTGGCCTGGAGCGCATGGAGATTGCCGATTGGTAGCTATACAGTTGCAAGCCACTGTGGCTCAGCACAAACGGGACCAAAACAAGGCAAGACTGCACAAAAGACCCAGAGACAACGAGGACGGGACAAAACATCGTATCAAAATGGTGACATATTTCATTGTGCCGACACTGACACCGCTGAAATCCCCCTCTCCAGTCTGACCCCAAGGCAACTCCCACAAACGTCATGCGTGATCTTCGTCTTGACAAGCTCGTTATTAGTGTGTGCTCCATTGACTCCTTGCCATGCTGCCCTGACGTAGATAACGCCCTCTTTACCCGCGGTTTCCACAGACATATCCGTCGGCGAGTCGGGTGACCGTCTGACGCGAGCCTCCAAAGTTCTCGAACAACTGACAGGCCAAACACCGGTCACGTCCAAAGCGCGCTACACCGTCCGTACATTCGGTATCCGGCGTAACGAGAAAATCGCCGTGCACGTCACAATTCGTGGGCCGAAAGCTGAGGAGATCCTCGAGCGCGGTCTCAAGGTGAAGGAGTACGAGCTTCGTCGGCGCAACTTTTCCGAGACGGGCAACTTTGGCTTTGGGATTCAGGAGCATATCGACCTTGGTGCGCGGTACGACCCCACGATTGGTATCTTTGGCATGGACTTCTATGCCGTCATGGGCCGCCCTGGGGCGCGCGTGGCGAAACGGAAGATTAAGAAGGCGCGGATCGGCATTAACCACCGGGTGACGAAGGATGATACGATGGCATGGTTCAAGTCGCGGTTTGAGGGTATCATCCTTGTGTGTCCATCCAGTTACAGTTGTTTTGACTCCACTGACACTTTCCTCTTTTTTTTCAGAAATAATTTTTTTCGTCCTCACGCATTGTTGTATTGCCCTTACACTCTCTTATGATATGACATCTATCACACCACCGCCATGTTCACATGTCCGTCCCCTCGAAAGAAGCAGTATTTTTCTTTATTTGTGTGCGCACCCCTGACATGGCGACGTAGAGCTAAGGGGGATTTTGGAGGGTTGTCTGGCCAAGCCCTCACATCTGTAGGGTGTTATAATATTTCCCGCCTAGCATCGTAAGTCATATTGCTATTTTCTTCACTCTGGTGACGTATTTGGCCCACTTGGGGGGAACCCATCTTGTCATGTGCACTCGCGACCCAAAAACTTCATGCTAATGGGGGAATTTTAACATTCGTAGCTAGCCTAAGTTGTCTTGCAACAGATAGGATCCTCTCATCTTACTACTGGTTATCTTTATGTTTCCAATTCTCAGTCTAGTGGTAGCATATGGTACCACTAACTACTTTTGCGAATTTGCTCTATTCGTGCCTGCGGACAATAGAATCGCGGGCGATATCTTAGCGACTTGAATGCGATTTACGAAGTATTTGCGGTTCTGGGTTGGGTTACATTGGTGGGTGGTGACTCACGGTCAGCCGGCTGTCCCGACAGACGAGACGCATGACACGGTACGGCGTCAGCGAAGATACAGTATAAAATAAGACAGGGCCCTTGAGACTCGCGACGTGCATAACGATTGCTCTTGTGAGTGACCGTGAGATTGAGCTCCGCGTAAACTTGCCTGCGCGCTTGGAACGGTTCGGACCGTCTGCGACCTCGTCATCTACTTTCTGCTTGACTGCGTGCCCATTTCTTTACCCCGACTGCACGCCTATATCTTTCCCCCCGATACCCGCCTGGATCCCTCTCCTCGTTTGGATGATGGTTGACTCTCCTTTCTATGATGCAGCTCGCTGCGGTACCCCGTTTCATCCTGGATCACTCACGCCTCTGTCCTCGCCATGCCTTCTCCCCATTCCCTGTCTTCATTACCGTCCTAAATCCGGGTCCATACACAAGGCAGACTCCTTTCCACCACGTACCCTTCCCGCTTAACGTCTCGCCCACCTTAAAACATTGATCCGTCGATCTCACCCTTGTTCCTTCGCCCTCGTCGTTTCCTGTCACGGGGGGGTCTTATTGCCAGCTTCTAACTTCACGTACTGGCAACCCTTTTTTCGTTTCGACACCGTCCTTGCTAACCAGCTAATCTGATTTGATATCGGACTTCGCGCTGTGGATAGCAGTAGGAAGGCCAGCCATCGACGGCATTCATCCTCCTCCAAACTCGCTGTGTCGTTCCTTTCTCGTTCTCCTTCCTCTCAACCTCCTGACTTCCGACGACGAACTGAGCCACCACATCTCGAGTTCTTTCCGTTGTCTTCCCGTTTCTCGTCTTCCTAATTTCTACCTTCGGACACTGTCAGTACCACTCCTTGTCGACGCGTTTAGGCTGGTGACTACTCGCCTTGATCTGCGTGAGCCACTCCTTCATTTACGTATTCTCTACTTGGTCCACTCACCTCCCGCTCCTCTCTAATTCTGTTTCGATTCCTCTCTTCCGACCCCTTCCTTTTTCCTTTTTCCTTCCTACTTCGAACCCACAGGCATAACAACTATCGCTCTTACACTGAGCCTGTTTTGGGGTTGCGTTCGTTGCCTCGTATCGTGCTGATAAGAAGATTCTCGCTATCTTGTGGTTCAATGATTGGCTCGTAAACCAGCTAAGCCCAAGTGTGACTGCGATGCACCTCGCAAGAGTCAGCAAGACCGCCTTGCATGCACGATTCTGCTGTCCTTACCTGCTGCTACCGCCTCTGCATGGCTACGGGTACGTACTGTGTTGTCGAGAGCTTCAGGACCCACCAACCTAGTGGACACGGAGCTGAGCCAGTGCGCGGCAAGTGCGGCACAGTATGGAGCTTGATGCGGCAGTGGAATGGTTCCTGTTACTCATATGTGACCCACTGAGCCAGACCCAGACCCAGATGCCAAGACCAGTTTCTACGCAGTCAATGAGGGACTCCGAGTCGAGGAATGCACTGACGAGCGGCAGCAAAGAGAGGGCTCGGGGAGCAATCACTGGCAAGGGATCTGGTTCCTTGGCACAAGCAAGGGGAATTAGCAAAGGATAGGCCATGGCTTTCCCATTGGGAGAAGCGGGTCCAGATGGCTCAGGCTTTCTCATGCTGGGTAAGTTGATAGGGTGTTTCCTTCAGTCCCTGTCATCGGTGTGCATATCCTTAGGTGCCACTTGGCCGGCCAACCCCAACACTTTTAGATACCCAATAGCATAGTCTTTTATAATACATATAGTACATTCTTCTAATAACCCTTTCGCTGTCTTATTTTAAAGAGTACTTTGTTTAAGAAGTCCCGATCTAATTTTTGTCCTGCAATATCCTTTCCTTGCTCATGCATTTTAAGTGCATTCTCAAATAGAGTTTTGGCATCTTGCAACTGTGATCCTGCCAACTGTACTCTGCCTAAATTTTGAAGAGCATTGGCCTGACCCAGGATGCTATGTGAAAGCTCATATGCTTTTAGAGCCTTGTGAAATGAGGCCTGGGCTTTCTTTAGATTTTTTGAGTCAAAATATATGTTTCCCAGTTCCATAGAATCATTACCTTGCCAGAAGGTATCATTGGCAAGCTGATGAAATTCTAAGGCCTTATAAAATGAGGCCTTAGCATCATTTAGTTGGTTTAATCTGAGATATGTGTTTCCTAGTCCATGATAATCATTTCCTTGGTTTAAAATAACATTTGCAAGCCTATGAAATTTTAAGGCCTGAAAATATGAGTGTTCTGCCTCATTTAGATTATTCAATTTAATGTGGATATCTCCAAGTCCATGATAATCATTTCCTTGGCCTAGGGCACTGTTCCCAAACTTATGAAACTTTAGAGCCTTATTATATGAGGCTTTAGCTTCCTGGAGCCTATTTAACTTAAAGTAGGTCTGGCCAAGGCTTCTGTAATCATCTCCTTGGCCAAGAGTACTATTTCCAAGCTCATGGAATCTCAGAGCCTTATTATATGCAGCTTCAGCCTCCTGAAACTTATTCAGCCTGATATATGTTTTTCCAAGTCCACTATAATCATCTCCTTGGCCTATAATATCATTGGCATGCTTGTGAAATTTTAGGGCCTTTTGAAATGAGGTAATTGCCTCATCTAATGTGTATTTGAGAAGATTTACTTCACCAAGCCAATAAAAAATGCTGGCATGCAAAGTGCTCTTATTTTCTTGCCCAGCTTTACAAAGCCTTTCTGCTTCTTGAAGCTTATATTTTGCACTTATAAGGTTACTAGAATGACAATGTAGTCTTCCCCATGTTTCAAGACATCGGATAATTAATGATGGAGAAGCATTCTTCTGTTGTAAAAATTCAACAGTCTGACTGATTAATTTGTCTGAATGATCTCCAATACTGCTGCAAAACAGTGTAAATGAACTGATAGCTTGAACTTGCTTTGTATAATCTTCAACATCCAATTCTATAAGACCAAATAGCACGGTCCGTGTATTATTCACTTCTAACACCATCTCTGCATGGATGCTAGCCTGTGCTTCAAACGGCCTGGTAGATGCCAGCTTCAGGTAGAAATCTCTAAGAGCATATGTGTGCTCTTCAAATATCAAGGCATGATTATTGCAAAATTTTCTGATGATCGGATGAGTCTGATATCTCTCTCCGACCATACATATCAAGCTGCACTCGTGCAGGGTCCGAAGGCCTGATAGAATGTCTATGCCCCGAAGGATTCCCTTGAACCTTTCTATTTGCTTTTTGTGGATACCATCTGGTAACATGCTGAGAATCCCGAGCAATTCTCTAGCAGATGGATTAGCTCTCATGCTGCCACTATTGACGGAGAGCTGAATGGAGTAGTCAAGATCTGACTGCCTGTTTGTATAATTTGTGTGAATAAACTCCGTATGCTTTTCATTCCATTCTTTTAACAACAGCTCAGGAGATGTGGCCTGAGCAAGGTGGGCCAGCAAGCTAACGGCAAGAGGGACATAGTTCACGGCTTTTGTGAGTTCCTCCGCGAAGACATCATAGTTGTCCGAAGTGTGCTCCCACACTCTTTTCGCAGCAGCACGGTCCAGTGTGGTCAACGGAGGTAGGAGGGGCATTGTCCACTGAGTCTGGGCCGGACGCACTGTGCCCCGTATCGTGATTAATAAGGTAACACGCTGAAGCTCAGCAATTCGGGACAATAAATCCTCGACAGAGTTTCTGATGTCACCATCCTGGTCCCAGGGTGACTCAAAGTTATCAAGACATATAATGCACTCCTTTGAGTTCAATGCAGTGCGGGTTCGAGACCACAAGACATCCGTGGCTCCGTCAAAGACACCGAGCGTTTTCGCGATCTCCATCAAGAGAGCACCAGGTGAGAAGACCGATTCGCAGGCAACGAAGTACCGAGCATCCCTAAAGTATTCTTGGAGACGGAGGTGGGTGAGCACCGCATTCGCGAGGGTGGTCTTGCCGTAACCACCAGACCCTAGGATCGCGATGCGGGCGGGGCGAGAGCCAACATGGGAGAAAATCATATCAATGATCTGGGCGAGCTCAGAATCCCGTCCGAAGAACGTTTGAGGTGAACGTAGTCCTCGGGGCATTGGTCTGAGTGACGTCAGCACACGGAAAAAGTAGAAGTTTGAGACACGAACATATGAATATTGGATGAGCTGGAGGCGACGGATGGGCCACGATAAATAACCTATCGAAGACATGAATTGATTGTCATCGATTGACACCGTGAGGATGCGCACCTTGGGTACCTCAGTGAGCTGTGCAAAACGGACATCTAGAACTAGCTCGGTCTACAGGTGACGAATCAGATGGGTGAGGCGGATAACCCAACTGATGACAAACCTGGAAAGTTTGAATCACATTCGAAAGCTTGCTATCATATTGCTTGACCCTCCGTAGCAAATCGTTGCGCAAGAAGAACACCTTGATTCCTCCGGTTTCTTTGTTCTGTTTAAGCGCGTCCTTAATCCCATTCAGTTCACTTTAAGTACGATCAGCTGGTGATCAGAGGGTTAGGGGACTACGACATACGTCATCAGGGACTCGAAGATTACAAGCAAACTACGTGGGACATCTGTCGTCTCCATGTTATGCTTCTCGCACAACACTCTGACTTTGTCGACCAGGCTGGCGATTCTTTCGAGTTTGTGCATGACAAGATCCCACTCTTCCTTGTACTGCTTCACTTCCTGTCAACAGACTGGTAAGAAATGGCATTGAAGCGATGGTGAGACACTTGCATCCCGCATAGTAAACACTTGGAGGAGGAGGCCCGCCACGGGGGATATGATGGGGACCCTCCCAACCATGGTGCTTGCATCTCTCAGAGCTGCAAGAGTAGCCTCCATCGCACCCATCGCAACGTCTCCTGGACCGCCGATCGTTTGCGATGATGCAAAGCTGAGGCGAGTAGCTAGATGGGGCCGGACGATGAGCTGGAGTGGATACTCGACTCGGAGGGATTATAGTACTCACGGGCTGGTTGAAAAGCCCTAGTAGGGGGCGCGGGAAGGGACCTGCGAGCGGAATTCTGCATGGATGTCATGGTTCGACGGGGGTGTGGTTGTGGGTTGTATGTGTTGGTTGAATGGTAGAACCAAGGACACCTTGTCAGACGCAGAGCCCTGGGCGCAGTTGACTCGGAGGCTGCGCCTGGGAAATTCAACGTGACCTCCAAGACGCCACTGAAGCCTGTGGCGGGTGCCACCTAACTCAGTCCTGTCATTTCCGGTACAAGGTGTGCTCCGGTTGCAGTCGTTCTGGGTGGTTGTGCGATTGCTAGACTTGTTATGCCAGTGGACCCGTTTATGCGCTGACGCCACTATGCCGGTGTCCTGGCATCTCTGAGCTTCTCCGCCTTGTCCGGCCCGACTTCCCTAGACTCAGTGGACTCCCGTCACCCGTATCGCCAGATTTGCTAAGTTACCGGGTCTCTTTGTGCGTGACCTGTGCCACTTTTATCAATTTGGTTTTCTTGCGTTGAATCGTTGATACCCACATGTCCCTTCCTGATGTGTGCATATGCACCCTCCGTCATCGAATCGCATAGAACTCACATGGCAATTACCATTTCCAGTGCCAGATGTTATGGGTGCATCATTTGCGTCCCATTGACTGAACTGAGCGCACCCCGGTCATCCTTGAGAAGGGAACAGCCGTGCTGATGGTCTGTGAGGCGGACCGACGCCTGGAGACTCTTCACGCACACGATGGCTCGGAAGTAGTGTGCGATACTTTCCAATTCGGTGAATCAATATCCTTGGCTACTGGACAGATATTTTCCGAATGTCATACCAGGCAAGGAATAGAGTAAATAGTCCAGTCAGGCTGGCTGTTGGCTGATTACGATTATGTGGCACAGCACTGCGAGTACGTACTGTATATTCAATGAATTCAGTTGATTGGCTAGCCGCAACAAAAAAGAGCTGCCGTACGACGCACGCACGTCGTGAGCGTGATCCGCATCCCCCTCCCTCGCCATTTTGCCTGCTCCTCGTCCGTGGATCTGCATTCTGGCCGCTCATTCCCGGCACCGGGCGAGTGTTGACACGTTGACATCAAAATGGACCTAAGGATCACTTGAATCATGATGGCGCCCCAACTTAAAAGACACTTTGTGGCCACGAAGCCACCTGCACGGCAAGGGACGGGCAGATACCAGAGTCTGGGCAGCAAAATTTCTATAGCAGCCGGTTCTACCCTGAGATCGTCCTATTTCCTATAGCTAAAGCGTCACCACGAAATAGGCATGCGTGCTATGCCTGCCCCTTGTATGCAGCCCGTAGAAATGAAGCTGTAGACATGAAACAGGTTAGTACGATGAAACTCATCGCGGCATTTCACGCAAGACGACGGGACGCTCGAGCCCGTGACTCTGTCCATGACAACGTCTCCCTTGTTCTGCTTCACTTCCTGTAAACGCACTTGTAAGATAATGGTGGTGGTTAGAGTAGTGGGATACTTGCATCGCGCATAGCGTACCTAGAGGAGAAGGCCCGCCACTGGGGAATCTTTGTGACAAAGGCAATTGCTTCCTTCAGAGCTGCGAGAGAAGTCTCGATCGCGCCCATCGCAGTGTCAACCCGTCCGCCGATTGGTTCCGATGAGGCAGGATCAAGGTGAATCAGTCCAACGGGAACAACTCGGGTAAGCGAGGCAATAGCACTCGTGTATCGGTTGATTGAGACTAGTAGAGGATGTAGGAAGGAACCTGCGACTAGATTTATTGAAGATAGATTGTATATTTCGATGAGTTTGTAGTTGTGCTTGTAAGACGGTAGCTAAACTGACCAAGAGGACCCTTGGGCGCTGTCTTGGCGGGGAACCGTAAACGTGACCCGGGCGCTCCTGTGGCGGTTGGCCTAGAGTATCATTTGGATCTACGCCGAGGCATTCGTGCATTGTACAGGTCACATGTTCAAGACTTTGGATTCGGGTTTGCGTGCGGGGCCCAAGACAGCAGACTTCCAGAACCTGGGAAGCTGTGTCTCCACCACTCTAGAAATTCATATTGTCAGAAATTCAGGACTGAGGAAGCGAGGAAGAGGATTCCATGCGGTACGAGGATGTCTATTAAGGCATGATATTCTCAAGGCAAACTTACGATAGAATCCGTCCCAATTTTGACTTGTAGCACCCTCCCTGACGACAAGGGTCTTTGGCTCTTTCTAGTGCGAGGGTGGCTGTCACATCTTGAAGTGACGAGCTTGTATGGCGCGATCACGGTGGAGGGTGAGATTTTTCAGCTTGTCCTCTGACGGTTGGGAGAAAGCCGATACTACACTGCGCACAGGCCCCGTCAAGTTCACGATGCAACCAGGTTTTTCGAGAGACGTACCTCACAAAAGGGTGATCTGCGTGTCTTTTTTCTATTTGCGAATGAGCCCGTGTGAGATCCCCCGTCCGCCGTATTGCCGAGTTCGTTCGAGAATAGGATGTTGCCCTGTGGAAGAGCGGGGTGAGTGAAAGGTGGTATCAACCGAAGGGACGGTCCTTTTACCACTCTTGCGTCGTCTAACCCTGCCATGCACTCTTTGCGTTGCAGGAGATACGAGGGAGGGGGAGAAAAGCCAGTCCTCGTGCAAGGTGATGTAAAGGGCAAAAGCGTGCACTGCACTTTGGGCCAACTGAACGACTTTGTTGAGCGACGCGAATCGAAGGAGCGGGTTGCGATGACTATAACCGAAAGGGGATTTGCCCCCATTTGGGAATGTGTAATGAAGTAGGTAAGGCTGTCATAGCAGCGCCTTGGCAAAAGATTATCAATAGGATAGGTGCCCTCGGGATACTGTGTTCGGCAACACGAAGCACGGTCGCACTGTGGCAGCGCGTATCGTTGAAGACAGTTATCAGACTTTTGAAGTGAGTCTCCACTTTACGGAGGACGATCCGCGAGGAACGGCCAAATCGTGAACGTTTGCGGGTAGGTTGCAAGCCGTTTCGTCGAAAGTACGTCGGCGGGGGCTGTTGAGTTGAAAGGCGAGATATGATGGTGATGATAAAAAATAAATGACGTACACACGCGATCTGAGATTGACAGGTCGGGATGATGAAATGACTATTTTATTTATTTATTTATCCATTTATATATTTTGCGACGACATGGTTGATGATGAGTTGGCGGTCTCGTCACCGGGCGAGTTGAACCAAGGTTGGTTAGTCGGCGGTCGGGTCAAATTAGGAACTGTACAGTCGTGCTACTTGTTGGTCGATCAGGTGATCTCAAAGTTTATGAGTGGATCTCGATCCGATGTACCTGAACACGGTTTCTCGGGTCGACTAAACTCGATGAACCGCTTCTTCTTTTCCTTCCGACCACAATGAACGTAGCTGACCTCCTTCAAAACTCTCCCTCCGAAGAGCTCACTAAACGTAGACAGCAGCAACAGCAACAGCAGCAGCAGCAACAACAACAACAGCAGCAGCAACATCAACAACAACAAGCCCAGCAGCAGGCTCAACAACAACAACAGTCGCATCATCATCATCACCATCATCAACCTCAACCCCCACCTCAACACCAACAACAGCCGCAACACCACCTACCTTCACCCCACGGTGACCGTCCAGAACACCGTTTCCCGCCTCAACCGCCCTCCCACCATCGGCCAACGCATCCGCCACACCGCAGTCCACAGGAGTTTGACCGTCGGGAGCCTTATCCGGACTATCCCCCGCACCCACAGGCGCAGCAGCATTCGCCTTCCCTCGGCCCGGGCCCCGCACCGACCTTCCTGCCTCCTCGTGGTGCACACGCGCCCTCGTCGGTGTATCTTCCCCCACCTCCCCAGCCTGTCGTCCCACACCCGCATCCTCACTCTCATCGACACGAGTACACTCCGCCTATCTCTCACTCAAAGCCACATGTACAACATGCCCCCCCTACGCACCATGGTCCCTTTTCGGGTTCTCCGCCCCCGTCTATCCTTCACGAACCCTCGCCGATGTACAATCCCCTGCCTCCCCCGCACTACCCGCCATACCAGCAGCCGTCGGCCCCTCCCCTGCCACCACCTGGCTCTACCAGCGGTCCTTCTATACCCCCTGTGTCAGTTCCAGGTCCCCCCGCTCCCCAACGCTGGGTGTCGCGATCAGATCCTACCCAACCGCCGGTCATGTCAAGCTTGCAGCCGCCGGAAAGAGAGCGTGATCGTGGGAATAACTTAACACATGGCCGCATGATGTCCGTGACTGGTCCTGGGTCATCGTCCGCTACTCCTGCTCCTTTATCTGGGCCTGCCCTCGCCCCCGGCACAATCATCAGGGACCGTGAACAGCGAGACAGGGATAGGGATAGGGAAAGAGGAGGTGAACGAGATAGGGAGAGGGATAGAGATAGAGATAGGGAAAGAGACACGCGCCCATCTATGCCCCTTCAATTGGGTACTGGTCCAAGTCCCCTTCTTGATGAGGAGCGTGATCGCGATCGTTTGGAAGGCAAGGCGCACCATCGCGACAGAGACCGTGATCGTGACCGTGCAAGAGCTCGCCCCCATCCCCATCCCCCTCCGTTCTCTGCCCCTCCGCCCTCCCTTCCCCCGGTTCGTGAATCCCGTCCGCGTCCGCCAGTAACGGGTGCGCCTCCAACACAAGGTGGGCGCCCGCCAATGGAATTAGACCATGAACGCGAACGCGAGCGGGATATCAATTTCGAGAGGATTCGTCCCCGCGAGAGGGAGAGGGATAGAGATCGGGACCGGGACAGAGAGAGGGAAAGAGAACGAGATCCACGAGAGAAGGAGTCCCATCAACGTGAGGGGACAGGTTACATCCACTCCATCGTGCCAGCACCTGTACCACGCAAGCCCGACGATGGGACGTCCCACGTGGGTTATTCATATTCCCAGGCAAGTCATTTTGCGCTTTCGGGGGTTGGATTTACAGGGCTTATGAACTCATATTCATTTAGGTACCAGGGCCACCGCATCCTGATCCAGATGCACACCACCCTCACGCACCACCGTCGTATGAACACACCCATGGAAATCCGTACCCTCACCCTCATTCTCACCCGCACCAACACCAGCATGTACACAGCCATCATCCAAATCATCCTCCTCCCGACCCACGAGGGCCACCTCCACAGCCACCTCAAACCTCAGGAGTGAGCCCACATCCCCATGGCCATAGTCATGGCCACGCCCCCTCGCGTCCTCACAGCCATGCTCACCAACACCAACACCAACACCCACACCAGCATCAGCATCAGCACCAACATCAACATCAGCACCAACACCAGCACTCGCATCAACACCAGCCCATGCATACGCGCTCACTTTACTCGACGACAAGCGCACATCATTCGCACGCCACGGGAATGCCTCACTCGCGTTCTCGACCAGTACCGCCGCCCGTGCATCTCGGCGCCTTTGTGCACCCTTTCGGACCGCTCCCGCTACCACGCAATCGTACGGTCGCGCGGGCGACGCTCTACATCCCTGCTCTGGCCTTGCCCCGCGTTCGACCCGCGCACCCACGCGTGTGGGGCAGTGGTCCATACACGGACGACTCGGACATCATCTCCGCTGCCGTCCACGCTGGCCGTGTGCGATGGAGCGAGGTGCGGGAGGCGAGGCGGCGTGGGAGGGATGCGCGTGTCGAGGTGCAGGTGGTGCCCCCAGCGGAGAGGTACTTTGGCAGTATGGGTACTGGGCCTGAGCCCGGTTCGAGCGGTGACCCCGAAGACGACGGGCGGGGGTTCTTCAGCGCCGGATGGGGCAACGGACACGAAGGCGTGGGAATCGAGATCCTGGAAGTGTCTTTTGTCAAGGTGCGCCACAAGCCAATTTACCTTCTCTCTTTGTGTCTTGAGATTGTTGACGTTTGGGTGTCGTTCGTGCGTGCAGGGCGGAACGGCGCATCGTGCGCCTGGTCTCGGACGACAAAATCGCAAGCAGCGCCTCGGAGAGTATGCTGCGGAGCGTGGGGCGGTACTGGGATTCGCGGCGAGTGCTGCCGCGTCTGGTGCCGTTGGTGGACGGACGAAGCGCGCGCGCGGCGTCGGGGTTGGTGGGCCCGGTGGGCCCGACTCGGATGCGACGGATGAAGATGGTATGGGCACAGACAGCGACGAGATCGATGAGGACGAAGAGGAGGACATGGACGTTGATGCGCTCGCGGCGCGCGTGACGATCGTGTTTGAGGGTGGCCGTAGCGGTGCGCTCCCTGGGTACGTTTAGGTCCCCCGTTCGCACTCCCCTCGTACTCTTCTGACGAGAATTTCCCCCGAATGCAGATTCAAATACGAGCCCGACGCGCTTCGGGCAGCCGTACTCCACCCGCGACGCCTGTTGTCTCCTGTTGATCCTACAACTCCACGAATGCGCAAGCGGCAACGTGTTGATGACGAGGGGGACGATGTCGCGATGGATACGGAGGTGGATGGTGCCAACACCAATGTGCCGCCGATATGGCGCGGCGTCGAGCTCGAAACGGCGGTCGAACGATTCCTGTTGCGCGTGTATGAGGCAGATGTCGAGGTTGATGCAGAGTCCAAGGCCAACGCGACCAGCGAGGATGCCGAGGGATACGCCGAAAAAATGAACTCTTCCGCTGAGGACGAGCAGCAGCAGCAACAAGGAGGGAGAATGTGCGATCGGCGTCGATGGGAGATCTGGCTCCTTGGGACGCTCGACGAAATCGATGGGCCGAGACGGCTTCCCCCGCCCTCGTCGGTAGACAAGAACGCGGTCAAGGCGGTGGCCGGCGCGGTGCTGCTGCAACGTGGGCTGCGCGCGTCGAACCTCGAGTTTGTCGAGGGCGAGGTGAGGGTGTTGCAGGATGCGCCGGCAGCTGCTGCGGACTCTGAATCGAGTAGCGGTGCGCGGGAAGGGTGGGCGATTGAGGTCCGACAATGGCGCTGGGCGCGGTCGTGATGATGATTATGAAAAAGCATTACTCTCGCTTTTTTTTTCGTTATTGTTGCTGCTACTGCCAGTCCTGTTTCTGCTCTTATCGCTTGCTTTTTATTTTTTCTTTGTTTTTATTGAATATTGATAGTATATTTGATTCAATAATAGTTGGGGGTTATTGACGCGACCACGTGATGTGTGTGTGGTTGGGTGCGACACGCGCGATGTTGAGGAGAAGGTTGATAGAGCTCGACTCGCATGGAGGCGACACCAGCACCAAAGAACACGGTCCACTGGGCACCCTCACCGGTCCCTTCGCCACTCTCTGACTCTTGTTCGTTTGCGTCCACCTCATCAATATCCTCAACATCGACGCTTCAGTACATCAACGCTCAACTCATATCGCATGGCTTTGCAGTGTCACCCGGACTTTGCCTCGACGGGCTCTCATCTGCAGACGCGGAGGGCGTGACAAAGTGTTTACTCTCTATGCTTGGTCAACGAGTCGTGAGTGCAGCTGTCGTAACTTTTTTTTTTTCTTGTATCTTTATCTTTAATCTCTTCATCTCACACGCAGGAGGACATGACGCGCGCAGAGGAGCTGATGACGAAGCTCCGTACGCTCTCGTATGACTATGAACGATTGAGCACGATGCATGGTGCGGCGACAGAGACTGCAGAAAGCGCTGAGCGCGAGGCAGCAGCGGCTCGGGCCAAGCTGACGTGAGTGGCCGCGATCTTTATTTATCCTTGGGCACCCTTTTGAAATAAATAAACCAATTTAGTATCGCGAAACGGGCGCAGACGCAGGCAGAGGCGATGCACAAACGGACGACGGGTGATCTGCAGCGTGCGCGGACGGCATTGCAGGCGCTGCGCACGACGCACGTCGCGGAGATCAAGAAGCGGGAGAAGGAGATCGAGGGGATGCGAGAGCGGTGGTCGAAGCTCTCCGATTCGCAGCTCAAGATCGGGACGCTGCCTAGCGGCATGGCGGTCAGCTCGTCTTGTTTGCAGCCTGCGAACGCGTCGGCCATGACGGGGATTGGGTCCGACGGTGCCGGCGGCGATGCGGCGCAGATGGGGCGGGGGATCCCCGATGTGGCGCTTGAAGAGGCGGAAAAGGCGTGTGCGGGGCTTAGAGAGGAGAATGGGGAGCTGAAGGTGCTCGTTGTGGATGCTGCCAACGCGGTGCGCAAGATCTTGCACAAGGCCCTTAGCTCTGACCCAGACGACCTCGAATTGGTGCGTACCTATCCCTTCGCCTTTCCCTTTTTTGGTGGGTGGTAGATGTCTTACAACACGATGACCCGCAGCCTCCTCCCTTGGCCACAATCGATCTTTTTCCGCTTGGCGCTCCCGACGCCGCCTTTGAGAAACTCAGCGCGTTGCTCACTTCGCTTCGAGATGCGCTCCCGACTCTCAGGACTTGCGATGGCACCGCTTCGACCCCGGGGTCGAACCCGAAAGCGCAAATCTCGCTGGCCGATTTGGCAAAGAAGGCCGCAGAGTCGGACGCAAAGGCACACAAATGGGAGGTCGAGGAATTGCGCGCTACGATGGCGACCCTACGCGACGAACTGAGTGAGTCTCTACCCCTTACGCGAGAGAGGTTTTTGCTCATTTGGTGAGAAGGAAGAGCTAAGGGCGAGAGAACGTCAGCACCCGCGAGTCGACTACAAGATATCCCTGTAGCACAGGACAAGCTAGCCTCATACCTTCCCCCAAATGACGAGTTGGAGGCCGGCCCAGCTCTGGAACCTCAACACAACCAAGTGGCCAACTCTGAGCCTGAGGTACGTCGTTTTTCTCCCTCTCGCCTTCACCTCTGACCATTTGCTTATATTCTTTCTCAAACCAAAAGCGAGTTGAGCAAAGCCCCCCGAGAAAGCGCGACTTGTTGGTCTCTACAAAGCCGGAAATGCAGCGTACTGCTGCGCCGCCAGAAGCGGCACCACAACCTGGTCCATCGCGCCTCCGAGTCTCTCCCCGGAAGACCCGTTCGAAGTCCAAAGCGAAGCCGATATTCAAATCGCCCCTAAAGGCCACCAGGAGGCCCTCCGCGTCTGCGAAGCGGACAGCATCGAGCTCCCGTCCCAAACGCCCGACGTCGGGTCCGACGGGCAAGCGGGTCGAGGCGTCCTTCGAAACGGAAGTGAAACCTTCAACCGTGCCCGCTGCATCGCTCCTGCCGACCTCCTTTGTCCTCCCGCCGCCCTCGCCAGAGTCCCGCCCACCGCCACACCTAGACACACTCTTCACGTCATCCATCCCGCTCCAGCTCAACCCCTCATCAACGACGCCTCCGTTCTCTCCTTTGGCACAACCGCCGCCGCCAGCTTCCTCCTCTGTCCCCACTACAGCCCTACCCGAAAGAGGAGAAATGCGAGCTGTTGCATCTGAAGAGATCGTTTCGAGTGTAGCGCAACCATTACTGTCAGTACCACAACCACCAATATCAAAGCCGTTCCCGGCTGCGAGGCCCCAGCAGACGCGCAACATATCGCACGCCTACTCGCCTGCCAAGCCCAGCCCTCTGAGCAGGATCCTCATGCTCGCCGACTCCCACGGGAGCGTTCCAACAGCAGCAGCAGCACCAACTTCTGTCGCGCCTCCCCCCGCTCCGCAATTCAACTCTGATCCTCTCTACCCCCCTGGCGCGTTCACATCCAGCGTCGTACCGGTCTTCGAGCCCCCACCAATCCCGCCACCGATTGTGCTGCCTACGCTTGCACCTGTACCAGTACTGGCGCCAGTGCCACCAACCAATAACACCAACTCTGCGCCTGCACCCGCGCCCGTTCCTCTCCGTACAGGATCGACGAGCAACGCCGCAGGCGCGAGCTCCCAGCGCAGACGCAAACGCACGTCCCGCGAAGCCGAACTGGACCTCGACGCAGACACAAATGCGTCCAAGACCAAATCCAAATCCGACGCCAACGCCAGCGACGCACGATCGAATTCCAAGGGGGCGGCGGAGGCGGAGGCGGAGGCGGCGGGCACCGGTGTGGATATCGTCGACTCGGACACTGCTGCTGCTCCGCCGAGGGATCCCCGTGCGCCAGAGAAGGAAAATACGATCAGGAGACGTCTCAAGGGTGGTCCTGCTGCCGTCGCTAGAACCCGCGGTAGTAGCGGCGGTGGCGTGAAGACTAGGAAGACGGCTGCTACTGTGGCCAAGTCTGGGGCTCCCAAGTCTTCTGCACCTGTACCTGCACCTACAGCACCTGCACCCGCGCCTGGTCCTGCGCCTGTGGTCATGGATAAGCCACCGCCTGCGGCCGAAGGGGCCCGCGTGGGTGGTGCCGCTGGTCGGCTGCTAGCTGCTGTGCGTGGAGGAGATGGTATTGGCCCAAGGCGTGTTCCGATTGACGGTACAGGGGCGGGTTTACCAGCGCGACGGGTGTCGTGATTGTATATTGTACAGGGCGTAGAAGGGGTGTTTTTTTTAATTGTACGGGACCAAATGTCTATTATTGCTCTCTTCTCTCTTGCAATGGCGTAATTGTGGTTTGAGATTTTTTTCTCTGAACATATACACATACATACACATCCTGCACTGATTGGTCAATTGACTTCACGCTAACTTATCTGTTGGAGATATTATATAGTAGACCAAGCAAGACGTATATCCCGCACCCTCCCTCGGACCAAAGCAGTCAACCACGGCCCAGCTGAGCCAGTCGGAAAAAACAAGCGATGAGAGTGATCAGGGAGACAGCATGAAGCCCGCAAAGTAGGTGTCGAGCGTTGCAAGCCCGTCTAGGGGCGCGATGGTACCGACGTAGCCGTCCGGACGCACGACGACGAGCGCACCCGCGTTACGGCTGATGCCGTATCGCTCGTGAATTTGACCGCCGCGGGACCCGGTAACGTCTGTGTCGTCGAGAAGGACCCTATCGTATTTTTTATATTCGCGAAGCGTGTTTGATCGCGCTCAGAAAGGCAATTCGAACGTAAAAATCCCTAGGAGAGACAGACTCACTTGCTCCAGTGCGGGCGCAGCACGGCCGGGACCGCGAGATAGTTGACCGTGTTCTTGCTGCCCTGCAGGACGGTGATGACGTCAAAGGCGTCTCGGTGCTTGTTGAAGAAGCATTCGGGCTGGCTGAGGTACGCTGCGACCTTTTGCGCGTGCTCGCCGGGGAAAACGAAGAGTTTGAAGCGGGCATCCGAGGGCGCGAGGTCCTGGATGTTCACCTCTCGCGCGTCGGCGGCGCGCACGAGCGTGTGAGGGAGCAGGCGTTGGCCGATGATAAGGTTCGGCGCTGCGACCTGGTGGGTCGTCTCAATTGCGACGGAAGGCGCATATTGTACGCTGACGCCGGACGAGAAGTTGCCGTACTTTTGGAAAGCTCTAAATTGTCGAAGAATCGGGGTCAGTTACATAGAGCGGTCGGTCGTGGGAGAAGCCGGCGAACCCGATGAATTCCTCATGTGTCGGACCGTGCCCTTCGCTATCTACGCGAAGCTTCTCGGAGAACAAGGCAGAAAACCTCTTGTCAAAGGAAATCAGGTCTTGAGCGTATTTCCGGCGTTCAAGTTCGTACTAGGTGCGAGGATCTCTCAGAGAGGGAATTAATTGCGAGGTGGAGATGTGACACACCGTCTTGAGAAGGGAAATATCTGCCCAGCCTCGGAGAACATACGCCAATTTCCATGCTGTGAAACAGAAAAAATGTGCGATCAGCGTTTGTAAAATGGGACATGGAGAATATCCGCGGTATGAACCTAGATTATGAGTGTCGTTCATGCTGGCATTCATACCCTGGCCGGCTTTCGGTGAATGCGTGTGGCAAGCATCGCCGGCGATGAAAATCCGCTCATTCTCGGTGAATCTCGAAGCAACTCGCTGCCCGACTAGCGAACGATGAGATGTTCAGCGTCTCTGCAGGGGTAAGATAACAATTGGCACCCACTCTGATAGATTGTCCACCACTCGACCTTGTCTGGTTCCGCGTCAATCGTATATGGCCTGAACGTCTTCTTTGCAACTTCCAACAGGCGCGCAGGTCCATATCGGCCAAGATCGACGCGACCCGTCTCGGGGTCGACGACGTCGGTGTCAGAAAGCTGAATGTACACCCGAATCTTGTCTCCTTCCCGCGGAATGACCATGCAAGAGCCATTTGCGGAGTGAATCGCTGATTTGTTCCGCGTGTCTGGAAAGTCGGTCTTTTCCGATGGAACGATATCTACGACTCCCCAAAGGAAGTCTTTAATTTATTAGTAACGTGAGCGAAAGAATTTCGGTTCGGCCGTATATCGCGCACCGGTTTGCTCGCCATCCATGGAGATGCCAAGCGTCTTCCGAACCCACGAATGCGCGCCATCTGAGCCAACAACAAACTTGGCACGTACAGCCTCCGTGTCGTTGCCTGATTCCCTATCTAGGTGCTTCAGCACGACCTGTAGGTGCGCGAACGTGAGTTCCGTCCGAGAATGATACAGACAAAAGTCGGAAAAAAAGTGCGCACTTTAACGGGGTATGCATGTGGGTCGGCAAGTTCCGTCTGATCCTCAGATAGTTGAAGCGAGATAGGAACGACGGGACGGTCGACTTGTAGGCCCTCCTTCCTCATAGAGTCCAAAAATAGATTCTCTATCTCCCCTTGGTGTAAAGTGCACTCGTATGGGTAGCGCGCCGTCGGTGCCGTCACATCGGGCACGCGCCCTATGCACTGAGAAAGGCGCCTAGTGAGTCGCGATGGAGATATTCTATGGAAAGATCAAACCTCGATTCCGTTTGGACCAGGATTATAGAATGCCTGCAGATTATTACGCGTAAGGACAGGATGAGATAATGCCGAATACGCGGTGAAAATTCCGACTGACTGCCATGACCATGATCGCCGCTTGATTCAAAAGGCGGTCAGCAAGGCCATAACTCTGTATTAACGCGGTATGCCGTGTGAGTTCGACTTTGCGAGTTGGAGGGAAAGTGTGGTGAACTTGCCTGCAGGACTTCGATAGTCCGTGGTTGGATGCCGTCAGCCTGTCCGGCAGTAACCTTGACTGGCCTATAGCACGGGGGACGTGAGTGACGAATATCTGGACGGTAGAATGGTGCGCACCGCCTGTCTATGACTCGGACGTTAACCCCTGCACGGGCGAGGGCATTTGCGCACATGAGCCCCGCGGGGCCAGCTCCCACTATGAGGACGTCGACATGAGACGGATCTGGTGACATGACGAATTACGATGGTGGACGGAGAGGAAATGGGGGTAGATCAACGCATGAGGGTATATAAGAGAAAGCGGTAACGTACACAATTACAAAGGGGACCAGGACTCGTTCGATTGATGACCGGACGGACCATCTTAGTACGCACTTTGACGGATCTCGACACTCATCATCAAAACATTCACATACAAAGGACCTCTTAGGCGCCTTGACATTGTCAACTGGGACGTATATCAAGTAACTCAACTCGGTCATTTGACACGGTACGGCACCTCGTACAATTACTTGACAAGATGAAAGCAGAAATGAATACACGTGGTATCGATCATGGAAAACCGACATGGAACCGACGCTACACCTCGTCGTGGAGGACGTTTTGTACCAAACAAGCCTCTTTGCTGCCTTCTTTAGTCATGAGAATCTCTCGGACCTACAAAGTAAAAGAGAAGCACAAACGGTAAGCTTTCTTCGGAAAACCCTTTTGACTTAAACCGGGACTTGCCGCCGATGGTGGATTCAACCCGAGAGCTGCGGCGCGCTCCCAACGTTCCAGTCGCGTCACACCGACGCACGGTCCATATTCATACGACCTAGATAAGCACATAGCGGTGTTCGACTAAGTCCGGTTACCGCAGTAGGACCTGTTACGTACAGGTCGAAAATGCGCAAGATGTGGTGTACTGGTGTCTGGTCCTCCGCGTGAACTGCACCGAGACAACGCTCTCGGTTAGCCAAAGACATCACAGACGATAGGGGCGGACGACGAACCAGGTTGGAGGTTGCCCATCTTTTCCCTGGCCATACCGAATGCCTTGTTCCATCGCGGATCCTCGGGATCCAAACTCTCGCGCTCCAATACCTCCGTTACTTCTTTTGCTTGTTCAGGCTCCGGCTCCGGGTCAGATTCGTATTTACGCTTCCCACCAATACGAATGGGTGCAATGACGGGGGGTTCTGCGGACGAAACTGCGGCCTTCCCCTTGAGACTGTCTTTGGCACTAGCGCTACCGCTGCGCTTAGAAGAGGCGAAGGACAACGTGCCCTGTCTCAAGCCATCAGAGGTCTTTGCTTTGGAGCTGGATCTTTGTGGAGCCATGATAGTCGTGGTTGGAATTGAGTGAGTCAATGTCAACGGATGGTTCAAAGTTGCCAAGTTGAACTTCAGCTTTCACCCCCCGAGCGTTGCTTATGATGTAAGCAACAAAACCACAATCTTCCAAGGCCGACTAGCTCAGTTGGTTAGAGCGTCGTGCTAATAACGCGAAGGTCTTGGGTTCGATCCCCACGTTGGCCATGTAATTTTTATTTATTTTATTTTTCGTGTCGTCGCCACGTCGCCCGTTACAATTGATGCTCTCACGCTCGCGCGCCGGGTCATCCATGAAACCGGATGGTCGCTTGCATCTGCGATACTCTGCGACGTTCTTTAAAAAGTCGCCTATCTCCATATCACGTTCTTTTACATATGCTTCCAGTCTGACCCAGCTGCGGCACACATGGACCAAAATCAACTTCTTTATACCGCACTTCTCTCGCTTGTTATAGCGTTAGCACTAGTAAGTCCCACCACGAATGAGGGGAGAACCTAGCATGGACGTGATGAACTCTAGTATCATCCTTGTTCTTAGAGCCGTGGGCCGTCATTCCGACGTGCGCCGAGGCGAAGACGAACATTCATGGGCACGCTTCCATTGAGCCGCCGTTTCTGATCCATTCATGTTCCCGTGTGGACGGGCTTGCGACTTTGCAACCGATACGTGTGTACTCATGTCTCCCTCCCAGGCATACCTCGCACTTCTCGCATGGACGCCTGCGCCTCTCACCGAGCTACCGTCTGAGAAACAATACTTTTCACCCAAAGACCCAAAGACACCTCACCCACTCCCTTCCATCCATGATGCTGCCTCGTTAGATCTCAGCATCATCATACCTGCCTACAATGAGACCCGACGTCTGCCGTCGATGCTCTCCTCCACCCTCGAGCACCTCGCGTCTGTCCCGAAACGCACCTTCGAGATCCTCATCGTAGACGACGGCTCCTCCGACGGTACAGCCGATGCCGCGCTCGAGCTCGGGGCCAAACGGCACGCAGGGGCGGACATACGCGTCGTGCGGCTCGAGCGCAATCTTGGAAAGGGCGGCACGGTGCGACACGGCATGATGCACGCGCGCGGAAGGTGCCTCCTTATGGCCGACGCAGATGGCGCGACCCGCTTCGCAGACGTCGAATTGCTGCTTACCGCGCTCGATAAGCTCGCTCCTGCGGAGAGCGATGCAGCAGGGATCGCCATTGGGAGCCGCGCCCACCTCGTTAAAACCGAGGCAGTCGTCAAGGTGCGCTTTTCTTTTGTTGTCGTTGCTGTCCATTCAGCGTCTGCCTGGGTACTGTACCCAGAT